>Ga0123355_10002256_pt1 | contig 27196 bp, 24 predicted proteins | sample TergutEmb28metaG_3_FD_89872 | JGI IMG/M metagenome (GOLD analysis project Ga0123355, IMG submission 89872) | Embiratermes neotenicus P1 segment gut microbial communities from Petit-Saut dam, French Guiana - Emb289 P1 | ecosystem: Host-associated > Arthropoda: Insects > Digestive system > Gut ... | reverse complement strand
TTTTCCTATCCTTCAGTTGGGCACACCTGACGCCCAATCTTTGCAGTGATTTACAAAAATTAAATGCTCACGTAAGGCTACTACGCTGCGCTTTCATTTTTATAAATCAACACAAATCCTTAACAAGGTCCCGTGGGTGCTCCTGATGTGCAAGATTAGTGCTGATTTTTCTATGTGGAAGCGCAGCGCACTTCAAGCTACGTGAGCATTCCGCAGGGGGAAATCAGTGCTGAGATTGCGCATCAGATGTGCCCACCATCTAAGTTCAAAGCTGTGTGCAGTACCACCTGCGCCTGCTGCGCTTCAACCTCACGCACCAGTACTGAAATCGTTGCGTGGGAGTCCGCTGTCTGCCAAACATCTATGCCTGCTTGCGCTAGTGGTGCTGCAATACGTGACATGACACCTGGTATGCCATGCATGGCTGCACCTATTACGGTAACCTTTGCAAGTCCTTCCGTGCACTGTGTTTTAACATCTAGCTCACGCAAAATGTCGGCCACTTTGTCCGTATCAGCAGAATCAACGGTGAAGTACAGGCTATTGCCTGCAGGGGTAAACATATCCAGTGACACTGCTGCTTCAGCAATTGCCTTGTAGATACTTGCCTGCGCTTCTATATGGGCACTACAGCCCTCTTCATGTCCTAAGTCTACGATAAAACGTGTGATACCTGACTTGCCCACAATCGCTGTAGCCGTGTCACTACTTCTGTGAACTTCCATGCTGCGCACTACCGTGCCTGGATGATTACTGTAAGTATTTTTAACTAGCAGGTTAACGCCACTTTTCTGGGCAAGCTCTGCTGCGGGAGTATGCACAATACGCGAACCCATGCGAACAAGCTGGTACAACTCATCGGGCTCTAACACATCGATAACTTGTGCTGCTTCTACTTCGCGTGGGTCAGCTGTCATTACTCCGTCTACATCGGAATAGATTTCTACCACACTGGCATCCAGTGCCACACCCAGCGCGCAAGCTGTCGTGTCACTACCACCACGTCCCAATGTCGTCAGGTGCCCTGAAGTGCTGATACCCTGAAAGCCGCAGACTACAGGTACGACGCCCTGTTCTGCTGCCTCAATTAGTGCTGCGGGACATACAGAGAGGATGCGTGCATCTTTTGCAGTGTCGTCAGTAACAATACCTGCCTCTGCCCCCGTAAAGGCATGGGCATCAATGCCCTTATCGCGCAATTCATGGGCAATCTTAACGGCTGATATGACTTCACCCACAGAACTGAGTAGGTCATATTCACGATCATTTGCTGGCAGCCCTGCCACAACGCTAAGCAAGGTATCGGTAGCGTAGGGCTCCCCCATGCGTCCCATCGCAGACACAACCAGCACAGGACGAGCGTCTGCCTCAAGGTGTTCTTGCACCTTGCAAGCTAATGCCTCACGCCCCTCTGAGGTCGCAACTGAGGTACCACCGAACTTACAAACAATAAAGTTAGACATCTATTTCCCCCTTACGGTCACACCTGACAGCGAATCTTTGCACTAAAAAAGACAAAAATAAATGCTCACGTAACTTCAAGTACGCTGCGCTTCATTTTATCTTTTTCAGCACAAATCCTCACCATCAGGAGCACCCGTTATTATCTCGCCATTAAGTATGCTCGCCTAGGAAATTCTCTAAACCTATAATAAGCCCGCTACTCTCTACCACCCGCTCACAAGACAGCACTACTCCTGGCATGAATGAATTGCGATGGATTGAGTCGTGCCTTATGGTAAGCGTCTGCCCTAGCCCGCCAAAGATGACTTCCTGATGGGCAACATAACCTGGTAAGCGGACTGAGTGTACAGGAACTTCTTCTACAAGGCCGCCTCTTGCCCCATCACAACCCGGTAGTTCTGTTTCAGCACCAGGAGCCGTAGGCTTGAAATCTGGCAAGGCTTTTGTGCGCGCTTCTGCCAATAGTTCTGCCGTGCGCTTTGCTGTACCCGATGGTGCATCCAGCTTATTATCGTGATGATATTCGATAACCTCTACCTGAGGCATGTAGGGGACCACTTTTTGAGCAAGCTGCATCATCAAAACTGCACCAATAGCAAAATTGGGCGCAATGAACAGACAACGATTTTCGTAAATAAGCTGTTCCAACGCCTCTAGTTGCGCATCAGAGAGACCCGTCGTCCCAACCACACAGTCAAAGCCTAGTGGCAGTGCTTGTCTTAGGTTAGCCTCCACCACATCGGGTCGCGTGAAGTCTACCAGTACGCTACGGACGGCCTTGGGGTTAAGCAAGTCTGCCGCCATGAAATCATCAAGGCTTGCAAAGGTATCTACATCACCACAGTCTGCTAGGCCTGGATCAATGCGAGCAACAAGCTCTAGAGTGGAAGCCTCCTGCACAGCCTTAACAGTCTCTAATCCCATCTGTCCTAGGGCGCCTATGACGACCACAGGGATTGCGGTCGTGCTGTTAGTGCTAGGTGCATTGGTTGCAGTAGTCATCATGCAAGCTCCAATTCTTTATTGCTGTCATTATTGTTACCACTATCCCCATCACTACTATCGTCTTTGAAGGGGCCTACTACCGCAGTAAGCATGGGGGCATTTGCTAATTCTGTCTCAAGAGCCGCTATATCTTCTGCAGTCACCGCATCAAGGCGCTGCAACGCGATATCGAAGGTAAGAGGTTCCATATTATTGAGCACTGCATCCCCCAGGCGCAACATGCGCTTAGAAGTTGATTCCAATGAAAGGGCAAGGCTGCCCTTTGTGGCTTGACGCGCAAGGTCAATCTCGCCAGGACTAATGCCCTCACGTGCTACCTTGTCGAACTCCAGCGCAATAAGTTCCCTCACCTTATTTGCATTGTCAGGACGCGTGCCAGCATAGATGGTGTAGGCGCTACGTCCCTGGTAAAGATGTGGGCGCGAATACACAGCATAAACCAAGCCCTGCTTTTCACGAATCTCTTGAAAAAGGCGTGAGGACATAGTACCGCCAAAAGCAGTATTAAACAACGAAAGTGCAAAGCGACGCTCATCGTCAGCAGCCAGCGTTGTTGTGCCAATCATCAAGTGAGCCTGTTCGGTATCTTTATAGTGGATCGTGCGCTTGCTAGCACTTATCAGTTGCGGAGCAGTGCGCCCAGCTCCGTCAGCAGAATCAGGCAATGCATCCAGATGCTTCAGGGCAAGCTCTACCAATTGTTCATGCTCTAGATTACCTGCTGCCGCAACTACACAGTTAGTGCTGGTGTAATGCTTGTCGCGGAAGGCAAAAGATGCCGACTGGTCAAAGGTCGCAACAGATTCTCTGGTTCCTCCGATAGGTAAACCGATAGTGTGTTGAGGCCAGAGACCTCGGTAAAATAACTCTACTACTTGATCCTCTGGGTCATCTTCACTGCGGGCAATCTCTTCAATAACAACCTCACGCTCTAAGGCGCAGGCATCCTCATCAAAGTTAGAGTTACAGACCATATCTGAGAGCAGAGCGAAGACTTCTGGTAAAGATTCATCGATGAAAGAGGCAAAGTAGCAGGTAGACTCTTTAGAAGTAAAAGCATTCTGCTGCGCTCCTAGTCGGTCAAAAGCTTCTGACAGGCTACGCGCATCATAGCTAGGCGTACCTTTAAACATCATATGTTCAATAAAGTGAGAGAGTCCTGCCTCATGAGCAAGCTCATCACGAGAACCCACCTTGAACCAGATTCCTAGTGCGACAGAACGCACGCTCTCCATCTGTTCGGTGATAACAGTAATCCCATTATCCAAAACTGTCTTTTGTATCGACATAAAGCCCCTTGAAGTAGTTAGAATTTGAATAGATTCCACACATTGAGTGCGCCCTACCTATGGTATCAAAAGGCTAAGCAATAGCGTGCATATACCCCGATTAAACCTTGCTGTGGTTCTCTACGTAACTATCCAGCAAGCTGTTAATCATAGTCTGATACTTGACACCATTTTCATTTGCAACTTGTTTGAAGAAATCAACCGTGTTCTTTTTAAGTACTATGGTGACTTTCTGTTTCTCTACCTTTTTCACAAGCTGCTCTGGTGATGGAATCAGGTCATGGATGCGCTCTCCACTTTCTATAGCTGCTTTCAGCGCCACATCAACCTCAGGAGGAGCATCAGTATATTTAATTTCTTTCTTCATTTTCATAAACCCACTTTCCTCTTCTCCAGTATCCTGCACCAAAAATTCTAATACGTTCACCCCGCATGGTGAATCTGACTGTAGCAATTTCAGATTCAACTTTTCCAACACAGAAGAATCTGTCCTCATCAGCAGAATGTGCCCGGTCAGGCATAATAATAGAATTGCTGTCAAAAAATGCTAATCGGGCATCCTCAAAAGAAATCCCATGCTTAAGCACATTCTCAGAATTCTTTCCTTCATCCCATTCAAACTTATACCTATTATCATACATATTTTTTTACCATACTTCAATCTATGCAAACAGAAATAACACTCTGACATCCTACATCAGAGTGCTAAGTCAATATTAAGTCAGTATTAAGTTAGTACTAAATTGCTCTAAAGGAAAGGTTGTACCATAAGGTGCAACACTACTGGTTTACCAGAATTTCCTCGGGAATACTCTGTACCAGCGACCATCCAAATTTGTCCAGTATTGAGTTTCTTCAAAGGCTACTCTGTTTCCTCTAGCCTCAGCGATGTAGGGCCTGTCAAAAGCTATAACTACAGGATAGCTTTGTCCCGTCAGCTCAGAGATCCAGTCTGCATGTTCTGTTTCATCACTGGGGGCAGCATCTATTATGCTTACCTCCGTGCTGTGGGCACCTGCCCATTCAGCAGCACTAACCAGCGCCTGAATGTCGGGGTGTAGATAGGTGTAACTTTCTGCATGTCTGTGCAGGTCGTTAACTCTATTAAATCTGCGATAGGTTTCATCCAGAGTAAGGTCTAGGACAACTTTGATTTCATGCTCGCCCTCTTCTAGCAAAATTTCTTTTTCAAGAGACTCATATATTTCAGAAGTAATTCCAAGGTCATAAGTACCCAAAGCTACAATGCCTGTCTGGAATCCTGATGTCAGCAGCCTGTGATCAACCTCTTCGCCACTGAATTGAATGTTGATGTCATCTGTTGAAACCTCTGCTTCTTCATAAGAGTTCTCTATGAAGTTGATAGTTGTGCGACTTGCAGGAATCTCTATGCTAAAGTGATGTTCGATATCAGCTTCTTCTAAGTTCACGGAGAAATCAAAGTCGGGGAATCCTTCAATGATTACCTGTCCCTCTATAACTCTAAGAGGCATATTACCTAGAGCAAATTGCCCGTAGGCATCTGAAATAGCCTCTGTGTCATCAACTCGAATAGTCGCACCTTCTACAGGGGCATCTTCTAGGGAAAAGTACACGGTACCCGTGAGCTCAGTAGAAGCACATCCTGAAAATACCAAGGGCATCAAAGTAAGCAACATCAGCACAGCTAAAAGTCTAAAGCGTTTCACAAGCATCTTCTGTCTCCATCTCCACACCAAACAAAGTCACAATTCTACTGCATAAACAAGCCTATGAAACATTTATTACTCTCTTGTCACCAAAAAATGGGAAATTCTCACTCAGGCTACTACCAAAAACAGCTAAAACACACCAGATTCTAGTTGAGCACTTTTCACCTTTTTGCTGCGGATTCCAATGTTTTTACTACAAAGATTCGCCGCTAGCCGCAAACTAAGGTCTTACAGCACCTATAAAGTCGTGTCGCCAGATAACCTGCTCTCTTACATTTGTGCCAGGTTGTGGGGCATGAATCATTCTATTGTTGCCAATATAGATACCTACATGATGAATATTTTCAGGGCGACCTGTACTGCTGAAGAATACCAAGTCTCCTGGGCGCATCAAGTCACCGCGATTAGGCGGAATGAATACTCCAGCATGGAATTGCTGACGTGATGTTCTGGGCAAGTTAAGACCATAAGCTTCTCTGAAGACATGCTGAACTAATCCTGAACAGTCAAAGCCAGCAGGAGTCGTACCGCCCCACAAATAAGGTACCCCTATGTGCCTGCGCGCGGCAGTTACTGCGCCAGGACGCTCTCTACCCAATGAGGGGGCTGGAGCTGGGGTCGTTGCAGGAGGAGGGCTTGGCGTCGGAGTACTTGCTGGCGGTCTAGCGGCGGAGCTTGACCCACCACTGCCAGAATTACTACTGCTTGAAGTATTGCCACCTGAACTGCTACCAGAACTTGAGCCACTACTTGTGCTGCTGCTACCGCTTCCTGCATTAGAGCTGCCACCTGAACCTGAGCTGCCTGCAGCACCAGAACCACTGTTGCCAGCGCCAGCGCCTGAGCCCGAGCTTGAACCTGCACTGCCACTAGAAGCATTGCCTGAACTGCCAGAAGTTCCCGCACTACCACCATTTCCTGTGCTATTGCTATTTGCTGGGGTGTTTTGGGCATCTGCAGATTGATTATTCTGTTCTGTTTCTTGCTGGGCACGCCTCTCGCGCTCTTCTTCAGCTTGAATCTCCTGAGCAATGCGAAGTTGCTCTGCCTCAATGGCAGCGCGCTCTTCTTCCATGAGGCGATGAACCTCTGAATCAAGTGAATCTAAGAGAGTTTGCTGTTGACCCAAGGAACGTTGCACTGTTTCGAATTCTGTCTGAGCAGTTTCTGCAGCCTCACGTTCAACTTCACGCTTTTCTTCAAGGCGAAACATATGATTTTCGATTTGCGAGCGCAGTTGACGTGATTCGCGAATCATATCCGCATCGTTGTCCATAAGAGAAATCAAGGCATTAATGCGCGCTACAAGGTCTGCAAGGTCACTTGAGCCGAAGAGGAAAGCTACAAAGGATAGCTCGCCACTTTGATAAGAGCTCACAGCGCGGCGCGCTAGCAAATCGCCCACATGGTCAAGTTGCTCCTGATTTATTTCTAACTCTTCTTCAGTTTCTTCAATCTGTTCAAGAGTCGCTTCAAGCAATTCTTGAGCCTCGAAATAATTCTCAGAAGCTATTGCTGTCTCGATAGCCATCTGGTCTAGTTGTATGCGCGCCTGAGTTGCTTGCGCACGCAGAGCATCTATCTCGGCTGAATCTTCATTGTCAGCTGGTTCTTCACTAGCTTCTTCGTCAGCCTCTTCATTAGATTGTTCACTGGATTCCTCAGATGAAGATACCGTCTCTGTAGACTCAGAAGAAGGAGTCGCCCCAGCTAAGACAGCCAAAGAAAGCGACGACGACATCAAAGCTGCAATGAGACCAAAGGTCAATAATCGCAGCAGCAAATTATGTTTATGTGACAGAATACGCATAAACACAGCATAACCATAGCCGCAGGTCAACGCGCTACAGCGTAACCAAAGTGCCACCGTGCGTTACTTGCACGTTACCCTAACTAAGCTGCTAGAAATGTTTCCAAACTTTAATGCCTATGCTGATTCATAAGGAAAACGAAGTCTAATCACTTCCTGCATGGATATTTCATTTTCACAAATCAGCACGAAGATTGAGCATTAGGAGCATTTCCAAACCAGACGGCAGCAAACACTATATTGGCCAGCAACCATCCCTGTTGAGTACAGCGATAATAAGCTCCATCTTGTTCCAAAAGTTCCTTTTCGACCAACTCATCGCAAATCTTCGTCAAACCAGCAGACTCAATTTCCTCACTACCTGCCCCTCTACTGGTGCGCAGTGCCAACATGACACTCTCACGCAAGGCTTCCTCTGGGCTAAGGATATCTGACTCTGCGGGATTTTCGTTCTCCCCTTTGGAGTCATCTAGGAAGGCTTCAATGCTGTCATACATGACGAAACGCTTACGGCCACCATCAGGTTTGTTCAGCATCGAAGATGCACTTGCGCCAAAGCCCAGATAGTCTCCACCCTGCCAGTAGCGCAAGTTCTGTCTACTTTCCTGTCCAGGACGCGTGTAACTAGAAATTTCGTAGCGCTTAAAACCGTGACCTGCCAGAGCCTCTTCCAGTCTCAAGATTTCTGCAGCAAGCTCATCTTCGCTGGGCAAAGTAACCTCACCCGCATCCTCCATTTTTTGGAGTTCCGTACCCTCTTCTACCGTCAAGGGATACACTGAAATATGTTCCACTAGTTTTAGCAATTTCTCAAAATCTGCGCTCTGGAAAAAGTCAGCATCACTGCTATTATCACTGCTGCCGCTGTCTTCGTTATTACCAATATCGTCAGCGCCATCAACACTAGCGTCAGCGCCATCAACACTAGCATCAGTATTAGCACCATCAACAGGCAATCCCAGCATCAAGTCAGCCGACACACGCAGCCCAGCATCCTTGCCAGCCTGCAAGGCATGAAAAGCTCTCTCCACATTATGAAGGCGCCCCAAGAGCGCTAGTTGTGCATCGTCAAGACTCTGCACGCCCAATGACACACGCGTAAACCCTGCTGCTGCCAGCTCCATCGCTGGCTTAATCCAAAAGCTTTCAGGATTTGCCTCTAAGGTAATCTCACAATCGTCACTCACATTAAAAGTTTCACGGATGGTCGCAAGTACTGAAATCAGATGTGTATGCACAAAAGAGGGAGTTCCTCCCCCGAAATAGATAGAACTTACAGAACGCAATCTAAGGGAAGAATCTATCCATGCGCCAGACTTTATATGATTATGCAAGGCCTTAAAATAGTCCTCAATTGCTGCAACATTCGTCGATGAACAAAAGTCGCAATAGTTGCAACGCTTCACACAAAAGGGAATGTGAACGTACAGCGCTAGGTCTGTGCCAGACCCATTCTCACCATTAGACGCAGTGTCATTGCTGCTGAATGCAGTGTTTGACACACTACTGCTATCCGATAAGTCGTCGTTAGCCATGATGTTCCAGATACTCCTCTATCAATAAGTCTAAATCTTCCATCGTGCTTAAATTGTGTAAACGTCTGCGAAAAACGGCTGCTGCCGGCTGCCCTGCAACATACCAGGCTGCATGCTTTCGCATACGTATAAGCTGAGCATCCCCATACCACTCTAGGGACTCAAGTGCATGCTGGCGCAGCATCTGCAAGCGATCAGCTAAGTTGGGGTCAAGCGGCGGAGCCTGTCCAGCCACCCCATGCTCCAAAGTAATGGATGCGGGTTGCTCCCCTGCAGAACAGGTAGTGGACTGAGCTTCAAGCCTCTGCGCTGCTTGCTCAAATATCCACGGGTTCCCATAGGAACCACGTGCCACCATAACGGCATCAGCCCCTGTATCGCGCATTATGTCGAAACAAGCTTCAGCAGTGAAAGCATCACCTGAAGCTATAACCGGAATACTTAAGGCATCTTTAACCGCCTTAATGATACTGCGGTCTGACTCGCCGCGGTAGAACTGGTCTCTCGTGCGCCCGTGTACCGTGATGGCGCTTGCTCCTGCCGCTTCAAGCCCCTTGGCGAACTCTACAGCATTGACACTTTCTGGTGACCAACCCTTACGATGCTTGGCAGTTACAGCCAAATCATCATAGCCATGAGCGTCCAAAGCCTCACGCATTGCGCTAACGATGCGCGCTGCTAGTTCAGGGCTTTTCATAAGTGCACTTCCATCGCCCTTGTTAACAACTTTTGGCACAGGACAGCCCATGTTTACATCGATGCCTAAGATGTCATCGCCCAACAGCTCAGCAACTACCAAAGCCTGGGCTGCCATCATTTCAGGGTCAGAGCCAAAAAGCTGAATAAGTGCTGCTCCCTTCTCCTCGGGAGCAAGCTTCAGCAAGATATGTGACTTGTTGCGCTTTTTGTCATAGTGCAAACCCTTTGCACTGACCATTTCAGAGTAACTAATTCCTGACCCAAAGCGCCTATTAATCGCACGATACGGTGCATCTGCAACCCCCGCCATGGGGGCCTGCAGTATAGGATTTTCTGCAAGCGCCTCTAGATAACGCATTTATGGAGCAGGAGGATTATCTGACTGCTGCATTGCCTGCTGTGCAGGCTCTGCTGCCTCTATAGGTGGTATCTGGGCTTCGGCCTGAGTCTGTACCTGAGCTTGCGACTGCGGCTGTGGCTGTTGTTCTGATTGTTGCTGTTGCTGCTGTGGATGCTGCTGCGGAACAGGCTGATATCCCTGTACATGCGACTGGTGCATGCCAACAGGTATTTGTTGCATGACCATTTGCGGTACTGCCGGAATGGCTGCTGGTGCTACAGGAGGATTCTCGCTCTCTTCTCCCTTGGTGAGAAAATCAGGCAACTTTCCAATAGCCTCAAAAAGGGCTGCCAACAAAAGCAATACACTGAACGCGATAACTGCATAAAGCCCCGTATCAGGACCTGCCATCATCATAGATTCACCCTGTTCGGCTGCACGGGCAAACATATCTGTAAAGGCCGAAAAGAGCCCTAACCAATGCAAATAAACTGCCAAAGAAAAGGCTGGAACTATCAGGGCAAGAGCAAGTTCGAATCTAGAACGACCTAAGCCAAAAGACACTATCAATAAGAGTGCCGTACCTGCAAAAGCAATAATGAGCAAAACATTAGACCCTGCTAGCATATTTAATGCTGCCAGCTGACCTGGGCCCATACCCATACCAAGACCCATATTACCCTGTGACATCTCTGCGACACGCTCTTCGGCAGAACCAAAGGCAAGTGCATAGCCACTAATTGATTCTTGAAATACTGGACCGCAGGAAACTGTTGCAAAAGGCAGGAATCCTGCCAGTAAGACAAGCAAGCATAAAGCTTTAACGATGGTTGAAAATACCTTTGTCTGTGTCTTCTCAATAAAAGTAGTCTTGCGAGACTTCCCTTGTTTTGAAGAGTCCCCTTGTGGCATCTGCTGCTGCGAGTAAGGACTTTGTCCAAACTGCCCCAGCTGACCCCCCTGCTGTCCCGGCGGATAAGGCTGTGGGAACGGTTGCTGGGGTTGCTGAGGCTGTTGAGGTAGCTGCTGATGTGGCTGCTGTTCAGGTAAAGGTGGATTTGGCGGCATCGGTACTGGCTGCATCGGCGGATACTGAGGTTGTTGCATCTTAATCATCTACCTTCAAAATTGCCATGAATGCCTCTTGAGGAACATCGACTGAACCTATGCTTTTCATGCGCTTTTTACCCTTTTTCTGGTTTTCAAGCAGCTTTTTCTTACGCGTAACGTCACCACCATAACAGCGCGACAATACATCTTTACGTTTTGCCTTTACATTAGTTCTTGACAAAACTTTACTGCCGACAGCTGCCTGAATAGGAACTTCAAACATCTGACGGGGAATAATTTCTTTCAGTTTGCGCGTCAGTACAAGGCCGCGCTCATAGGCTTTTTCCTTGTGAACGATGAAGGATAGCGCGTCCACCGGCTTGCCCGCTAACAAGATATCAAGCTTCTGCAATTCGCTTGCTTTGTAGCCGCTGAATTCATAGTCCAGTGAGGCATAACCTTTAGTACGTGATTTCAACTGGTCGAAAAAGTCCAGAATCAACTCACCTAGAGGGATCTCATAGAGCATCTCAACTGTATTTGGCCCTAAGTATTGCATGTCAATAAAGTGAGCACGCCTGCCCTGGGCAAGCTCCATAACAGCACCCACATAGTCTGGCGGCACAAGTACCGTAGCCTTTAAATAGGGCTCTTCAATATGGTCAATCTTACTTGCATCAGGGAAATCCTGTGGCGAGTGAATATCAAGCATCTCGCCGTCATTGAGGTAAACGTGATAAGACACACTAGGAGCTGTCGCTAATAGACCAATATCAAATTCGCGCTCTAGACGCTCTTGAATGACCTCCATATGCAATAGTCCCAAGAAGCCTACACGGAAACCAAAGCCCAATGCATGACTAGTCTCTGGGGCATACTCCAATGCAGGATCGTTCAGCTTCAACTTATCCAAAGCATCACGCAAGTCAGTAAACTGATCGCCATCCAGAGGATAGAGACCCGCATATACCATAGGCTTAATCTCGCGGTAGCCTGGCAGGGGTTTTGTGGCAGAGTTGTCCACACCTGTCACCGTATCACCAACGGTCACAAGTGCAGGGTCTTTGAGCCCCGTAACAAGATAACCTACAGAACCAGCACCCAATGCGGGAAGGATGATGTCATGCGGTGCTTTAACCCCCACTTCTTCGACATCAGCCACTGCATCATTTGCCATAAGGCGTACTTGCGTACCTTGAGACAAGATACCGTCCATAACGCGCACAAGTGCAATCACGCCGCGATACTCATCAAACCATGAGTCAAAAATCAAGGCGCGTAGTGGTACCTCTGTGGTAGGAGTGCCTGTTGGTGCTGGGATACGTGCAACTATTGCTTCCAACAGGTCTGGGATACCATCCCCTGTTTTTGCACTAGTTAGTACAGCGTCCTCTGCAGGTACTGCAAGGGATTCTTCGATTTCACCACGGACGCGCTCTGGGTCAGCTGCTGGCAGATCAATCTTGTTGATTACCGGGATAATCTCAAGGTTAGCGTTCATGGCTAACATCGCATTTGCCACAGTCTGAGCCTCGACCCCCTGTGAGGCATCTACGACCAAAATAACGCCTTCACAAGCCGCCAAGGCACGGGATACTTCATAGGTGAAGTCCACGTGCCCTGGGGTATCAATAAAGTTCAAGCGATAGGTAATGCCATCACTTGCTGTATACATGACACGAACAGCCTGCGCCTTGATGGTAATGCCGCGTTCGCGCTCAATATCCATACTGTCAAGCAACTGCTCTTGCATATCGCGTTCTGCCACAGTATCCGTCGACTGAAGGATGCGGTCAGCAAGTGTCGATTTGCCGTGGTCAATGTGCGCAATGATAGAAAAATTGCGGATATATTCTAAGCCATAATTATTGTTATCCATAACAACTAGTCTACTACGGTGACCCTTGTCATTACTGGGTGATTTTCTGGTGCAACTGAGCCGTTTCCGTCTGTTACAGGAGTGTTTTCTGCTATAGCGTCTACTACATCCATGCCTTCAACTACGCGACCGAAAGCTGCATAGTCTCCATTAAGGAAGTGCGCATCTTGGTGAACAATGAAGAACTGTGAGCTAGCGCTATTTGGGTCTGACGAACGAGCCATGGAGAGAACACCGCGATCGTGGCTGATAGGGTTATCAACACCGTTATTAGCAAATTCTCCTTGAATATTTTCATCAGAGCCACCCATGCCTGTGCCATCAGGATCTCCGCCTTGAATCATGAAACCTTCAATAATGCGATGGAAGCCTACGCCATCATAGAAGCCTTCATTTACGAGCTTCAAAAAGTTGGCAACACTAATTGGTGCTATCTCAGGGTTTAGTTCTACAACCACATCACCAAAATCTTCAATTTCAATCTTTACCTTTGGCATATCGCCCTCCCATAAGTTTGCTTGGTCTTCAACGACAGGTGCTTCAGTTTCAGTTTCAATAACTTCAGCATCTCGTGTGGCATTATTTGTCTCTTCCTCTGTGTCACCATTACAGCCCATCAAAGCAAGGGGCAGCAACATTGCAAGACTCATAATAGCCAATATTCTTAGTACGTTTTTCATGTTAACCTCTCAAATCGAACAGTACGTGTAACCCCTATCAACTGTACTTCATCCGTAATGGTTCTTCAACATTTGCAGGCACTAAACCAAATAGGGGGCCTTGCAAATGTGCTATTTCTTTTACTGCAGATGAGGACAGATACATATGGTCAGGAGACGCCATGATGAACATGGTTTCTACCTGCGCATCTAAGCGCCAGTTAATGGCTGCCATCTGAAATTCGTTTTCAAAGTCTGTCATAGCGCGCAGTCCTTTGACAATCGCCTGAGCATCTTGTCCACGCACGAAGTCAATAAGCATGCCTTCGAAGGGTAGAACTTGGACACCTTTTAGATGTGCTGTTGCTTCTTTTGCAAGCTCACAGCGCTCCTCAAGGGTAAACAAAGTTCCTGTTCCGCGCTTTGACCATGAACTTGCAACACCTACCACCAGCTCATCAAATACGGCATGGGCACGTTCTATGATTTCAAGATGACCGCTAGTAATGGGGTCAAAGGTTCCTGGTACAACTGCCTTGCGTACCGCCATAAACTAAACCTCCTATCAAAGATTAATAGCTAGTTTATCCTACTAGAAGACAGCGGGGCTAGGCTAGAAATAAGTTAAATGTTAGACCAAATGTTAAGCAGCAAACTAAACATTTAGCTGCGCATCAAAGCGTGCAAAATGAAGTGTTGTACTTCCCTTAGTCTTTGTATCGAGTTCAGTAAAACTGCTGGGGAGAAGATCTTCAGATTGAACTGTCTTCGCGCGCTCAATAATAATAAGTGCACCATAAGCAAAAACTTTCGTTTCTGCCAATTGTTGCAAAAGGTCGTGCATCTTATCTGCACTAAGGTCATAAGGCGGATCAAAAAAGGCAATATCTACTGCGAGATTCTGCAAGCGCGGAGACAATTTAAAAATATCACCGCGGCAAAGACGGAACTGTTCAGGGTTAATGTCGCTACTATGACTAATCCCTTGCAGGTTCATGTAATTGTCTTCAATGATGCGACAGGTCTTTGGATTAGACTCCACCGACGCTAAAAAAGCAGCCCCACGAGACAGGGCCTCTAAACCCAAGGCGCCTGAACCAGCAAAGCCATCCAACACACGCAAACTTTCAAAAGAGCCAATGCGTGAATGAAGGCTAGAAAATAAAGATTCACGCATCCTGTCACCAGTAGGACGCGTATCCTGCCCCGAAGGAGCAGTAATCCGTCGCCCACCCCATTTGCCAGCAATAATTCTCATCTATATACCCCCATCAAAACTACTAGAACACCCCAGATGCTCAGAGTCAAGGAGCCTGGATTTTTGAAATGGTAAGCGTACCTGCAGCTACGTGAGCATTTCATTTTTACAAATCGGTGCTGAGGTTGCGTGTCTGATGCGCGCTAGCCCGCTACCTTCCATGTTTCATACTTATCTTCTAAGGCATCAATCCGAACCCGCAACAAAGCACATTCGTCAGCTTCTAACTTCGGGTCATCAGCAATCAGGGCAAAGGCATCTTGACGGGCCGCCTCTATCAAGTCTTCGTCCTTCGTTAAATCTGCAACTTTCAACTTTGCTATACCGCTTTGGCGTGTTCCCAACAGTTCCCCAGCGCCCCGCTGCTTTAGGTCAAGTTCTGCTAAGCGAAATCCATCATCGGTTTCTAACAGGGCTGCAAAACGTTCTTTTGCTGCCTCAGAAAAAGAGTCTGACACTAACCAAACCTCACCTGAATGTTTTCCTCTACCAACACGTCCGCGCAACTGATGAAGTTGTGCCAATCCGTAGCGGTCAGCGTCTAGCACCATCATAACGGTGGCGTTGTGGACATCTACTCCGACCTCTATTACCGTTGTTGAAACCAGTATGTCAATCTTGCCCGCGCGGAACTGATTCATGATTTGAGCTTTTTCTGCGGGCTTCATTCTGCCTGTCAGTACCTCTACCTTGCAGTTGCTGAACTCGCCTGCTGCAAGCTCTTCCATCATTTGCACAGCAGACTGTGCCTCTATTTTCGAAGACTCTTCTACCAGCGCACAGACTATGTAGGCCTGACGCCCCTCATTCACTGCAGCATGTATCGCATCATAGGCGTCTGCAATTTTTGAAAACTTAATCTTTTTCGTCGTGATTCCTGCACCCGCAATGGGACGCTGCCGTAGATAGCTTGCGGCAAGGTCGCCAAAAGCTGTCAAGGTCAAAGTGCGCGGGATGGGTGTTGCGCTCATGACTAATACATCTGCGCTCTCCCCTTTTGCGTGAAGGGATTTACGCTGCTGAACACCAAAGCGATGTTGCTCATCAACTACAGCAAGGGTCATCTGCTGAAATTGCACGTCATCTTCAAGTAGAGCATGGGTACCAAAGAGAATCTTGATTTCTCCTGCAGCAAGCTGCTGCAATAAGACTTCCCTGTCTGCTGGCGTTGTCGAACCTGTCAAAAGCCCCCAACTTAAGCCCATGTCATCAAAGAGGGGTCCCAGCTTATTAGCGTACTGTTGTGCCAGCACCTCTGTCGGTGCCATCATGGTTGCCTGTCCACCAGAATCTGCCGCAACTGTCAAAGCATGGGCTGCAACAACCGTTTTCCCTGTTCCCACATCGCCCAAGAGTAGACGCTGCATGGGATGTTGCGATGCCATGTCGTCAAGAATTTCATTTACTGCCTGATTTTGGTCTTCTGTCAGTGCAAAAGGTAGCTTTTCTACCAAGGACTGATGCAGGGACCCAAAGGGCTTGTGAGCATGACCAACAGCTTCACGCGTCATGCGATAGCGTCTACGCGCAATCAGTAGCTGCAAGTCTAGCAACTCCCCGTAAGCAAGACGCTTACGTGCTAGCTGTGCTCCTTCAAGGTGCGCGGGAAAGTGCAGGTTACGTAAGGCCCAGCTGTAGGGTGCAAGTTCACGTTCTTGCACAATGCTTGCAGGCAGATACTCGCTTACTTGCGCATAATCATCTAATGCCGCAGCTACGAGACGACGCAACCACCCAACAGATAAGCCTTCTGTTGTGCCATGTACGGGCAGGACTTTGCCCATGTGTCGCCCTTCAGTATTGGATGCGTCTTGCTGTGAAGGCGCATTCGTGGCTTCATCAGCAATCTTCTCTACAAAGGGCTGGATAATCTGCTTTAAGCCACTGCGATATTTAATATCACCAGAAAAAGCCAGGGTTTGACCTTTTTTATAGGTCGCCTCAACCCAAGGCTGGTTGAACCATACCCCGATAAGAGTTCCTGTGCCATCAACCAGAGTGACTTCTGTGATAGTCAGACGTTTACCACCACGTCCCCGCGTTATACGCTTAACGACCTCATAAACTGTACCAACTACGGTAGCTTCCCCCGGCTGTACGACTCCTAGCTGTGCTGTGCTGGTTAGGTCAAGATAACGATGCGGAGCATGGTGCAATAAGTCACCAACACGCTGGATTCCCAGTGCTTCAAGCTGTTTTGCACGACCCGCATCAACATAGCGAGCCCGCACAACAGGCTGTCCCCAAGCCAATAGACGGCTAGCTGGGTCCTTATTTTGCGAAGTCGCTTGGGTCAAGATCGCGCCAATGCAAGCTGGCAGCAGTGCCAGGACCTGCGTAGATACCTACGATAATGCCAATCTGCTCAATACCTACAAAGGTACCTGGATTTTCAAGTTCCTGTATCTTTTCATTTAGTTCATTGGCGACATCTTCACTTTCGGCACGCAGTAGTAGATACTTCAAATCATCTACGTCTTTGTAGCTCTCGCCAATAATCTTAGGTATAGTCTGGAAAGCCTTCTTGCGACCACGTGTCTTCTTCACCGTATCAATAACACCATCGAGCTCAAAGGTACAAATAGGCTTGATATCAAGTGCTGAAGCAAGCAGACCCGCAGTGCGTCCTGCACGCCCTCCGCGTACTAGATATTCCAAAGTATCAAAGACGATAAGTAGATTCATGTCATCACGGACAGCACTCAGGTAGTTGATAGTCTGATCCATCGTCAGGCCCGCATTAACAGCCTTCAGAGCCTGGTCACAAAGCGCAACCATAGCCCAAGTACAAATGCGCGAATCGAAAACGCGTGTCGGAATGACAGCGTTTTCTGCTGCCATCAAAGCAACGTCATGTGTTGCAGAAAGACCTGTCGATATAGTAATGAGCAGAACCTCTTCAAAGCCCGCGTCAGCTGCCTCTTGAATCTTCTGGTCATAAGTCATGCGATTAGGCTGCGAAGTTTTTGGCAGGCTTTCGTAATCACTCAGCAGTGCTTCCCAGAAGTCACGTGCAGCAAAACTATCAGAGTCTGAGGTACTTCCATCAGGGAAAGCTAGCGGTATAGGAATAAGACTGTAGCCACGCGCCAACACTTCATCATTAGTAAGGTCACAACCACCGTCAGTGATAATAGCAATCTTTGATTCATTCTTTGGCATATATTTCTTCCCCTTTGCATAATCAGAATCATTTCGTAATTCTGCTTCTAGTGAGTGCATAACTGGTCGCTTTTTAGGGCGAAGCGTAGTAACTACGTGAGCCCTTAAAAGCGGCGGTTAGGTGCCACTAGAAACAGAATTACTCGCAAGCTAATAAAAGCGGATAGAGTGGCTGGTCTCCGCGCTGCTCATCAACTTCTAGAGCAGGATAAGCTTCTTGGACTTTCTCCACCAAGGCAGCCAGAGATTCATCACTGAAGTCTTCCCCAGCCAGAATGGTAAGATTTTCACAAACAGCAGCATTGAGCTTTGGCAACAACTCTAGGGCAACAGCTTCAACGTCTGCTCCTGTTACCTCAATATCTTTTGAGTTAACAATGCCCATGATATCGCCCTCTTTAATATCACCTACTGCGGGTGCCTTTGAGTCCTTAATGGCTGTAGTAACCTCGCCGTAGCAGACGTCCTCTGCACACTCAAGCATCTCTTCTGCAAGCGCGTCCAAATCTGACGAACTAGGGTCAAACATAAGCATTGCAGAGAAGGCTGCAGGTACATTAGTAGTTGGAACTACGACTGCTGGTACGGACAGTGCAGTTGCTGCTGCCTGTGCTGCCATGACGATGTTCTTATTATTGGGCAACAAGACAAAGGCATCTGCAGAAAGCTTTTCTGAGGCATCAATGAAGTCTTGCGTGGACGGATTCATGGTCTGTCCACCCGTGATAACGTAATCTACGCCTAATGAGGTCAAGATAGTAGCGAGACCTGGCCCTGAAGCAACAGCTATGGTTGCAATGGGCTTATGCTCCACAGCAACAGGGGCTGCTGCCTGTTCAGCTTGCTGCTGGCGCATGTTATGGATGTGTACCTCTGCCAGCTGTCCGCGCTCTAAGTGATAGCTAAGAACTGCTGCGGGATTATCAGTGTGAACGTGGACTTTGAACTGTCCATCACTACCTACGATAAGCTCGCTGCCACCAATGGTCGCTAAGTAGTCTAGGGCAATATCTTTGTCAAAGTCTTCACCCATGAAGAGGAACTCTGTGCAATAAAGGAACTCGTCATCATCCCAGTCATCAACAGGAACTATGACCATATCATTACTGCGCATAGGTTCAAACTGCGGTATATCGGCAACTTCACGCCCTAGCAGCAAAGCCGCAAAGGCATCATAGACTATGGCTAGACCAAAACCACCTGCATCTACTACATTTGCCTCTTTCAATACGGGAAGCAAATCAGGAGTACGGCGCACTGATTCGTGAGCAGCAGCAGAAACGCCGTCCATTGCAGCTTCTAAATCAAGACCAGCATCAGAGGCTGCACGTGCTGCTGTTGCCATGTCAGCGATTACGGTAAGTATCGTTCCCTCTACTGGTTTGCGCACTGCCTGCCAAGCAACTTCTTTTGCGCGCTCTAGCGAAGTCGCTAGGCGCTCTGTGGGCTCAAAGCCTTCTGAAGCTACCAGTCCCTCACAGATTCCGCGAATGATTTGAGACAGGATAACGCCTGAGTTTCCGCGCGCTCCCATAAGTGAACCATGGGTGGCAGACTTGCATATTTCTTCCAAATCAGCATTTGCGGGCAACTTAGAAACATCAGCAACCACTGACTCCAGAGTCAGCGACATATTAGTGCCTGTATCCCCATCAGGAACGGGAAAAACGTTCAAACGATTTACCTCTTCGATGCGCAATTTCAGCGCAGCTGCGGCACCCGCAATTATGGCGACTGCCGGAGTAGTCACCGTAGTAGTTTTAGTGCTGTCCATTACGCCCCCTGACGAACTTTCACTTCAAGGACATGAACATCAACGCGATTAACTTCGATTTCAGTCATAGAGGTCAAAGTATAGCGAACACGGTCAGCCAGATTACGTGAAACCTCTGCAAGCTGTGTACCATATTCGATAACAACGTACAAATCTACTTCAACAGCATTAGGAATGGCTTGACCATCTTCATCAAACGAATTGGTGATTTTAACACCCTTGCGCAGCTTGTTTTGCGGCAGCAATTGAACCAAGCCATCGCGGATGCTGGGGGCGGCCATACCAACAACACCATAACTTTCTAGCGCAGAATAACCTGCTAGGTCGGCCAATACCTCAATAGAAATATGTACTGCACCGCCAGTCAATTCAGCTGTCATGTGACTCCCTCTCTTAGGTGATAATCAGCAAACTATTATAGCAAAATAACACAAGAAAAGAGTGCGCCCATCACTGGACGCACTCCGAATTAATAAGTTGTAGTGCTGCTAAGACTTAGTCAGAACAGACGCTAGGTGTGCTCTAAGCGCTTGCTCCCAAGTCATAACGAGTGAACGCCTCAATTGCTACTGTATCGCCTAGTTCTTTTGCAACACGCTTTGTGTATTCATCGATGCTAATATCCATGTCTTTTACATAGGCTTGCTCGACAAGTGCTTGTTCCTTGAAGAACTTGTTGAGACGACCTTCTGCCATCTTTTCTTGAATTTGTTCTGGCTTGCCACTTTCTGCAGCTTGAGTTTTGTAGATTTCTTTTTCTCTTGCTACTACTGCAGCGTCAAAGTCTTCACGGCGAACAGCGATAGGGTTTGCAGCAGCAATCTGCATGGCCACATCACGTGCATAAATCTTGAAGACCTCTGCATCAGCTGTTGCCTGATTGCCTAGTTTGAACTGAACCATGATGCCAATCTTTGCTCCACCGTGAATGTAGGCAGAAAGGGCACCTGTTTCAAGTAGTTCAATGCGCTCGAAGCGAGCAACCTGAATGTTCTCGCCTAGCTTACCGACGGTCTCACCGAAGAGCTCTTCAATGGTGATATCACGATTAGGTACTGATAGCTGCATAAGTTCAGCATTGTCTGCTGGGTTATCTTTTGCAACAACCTCTGCAAGAAGCTTTGCAAATGAAGTGAAGTTTTCATTCATAGCTACGAAGTCAGTTTCGCAATTAACTTCGATAAGAGCGCCTACTTTATTGTCAACGCTGATGTATTCTGCAATCGCACCTTCGTTAGTTGCACGTCCTGCCTTTTTAGCAGCAGATGCAAGGCCACGCGTACGCAGAAAGTCGATAGCCTTTTCGATATCGCCTTCTACCTCTTGAAGCGCCTTCTTGCACTCCATCATGCCTGCTCCTGTTTTTTCGCGGAGCTCTTTAACTAGCTTTGCGCTTATGTTAGACATAGGTCTTCTCCTTATCCTAAATGTCGAACTTGATGGCTGTTAAGGTCAAATCCTGTATGCCGCAATCTGTTAGTCAAAGTGCGGCATAAGAGCTAATTTCATTGTTAAGCTGCTGGAACAGTTCCTGTTTCTGCGGCTGCCTCTGCTTCTGCATCTGCAATTTCTGCAGCATCAGGCGCCGAATCAGCAGGATTTTCTTCTGGACGAACAGGGCTGTGTTCCACGTGTTGAGTTGCAGCTGGTGCAGCAGCTTCTGCTTTTGCAGCCTTTTCTGCTTCAGCTTCTGCGGCCTTCATGGCTGTTACTCCGCCATTGCCTTCAAGAACTGCAGCTGAAATAACGTTGGTAATCAGTGCGATTGAACGAATCGCATCATCATTTGCTGGGATGGGGAAATCAACCTCATCTGGGTCGCTGTTGGTATCTAGAATCGCGATAATCGGAATACCTAGACGGCGAGCTTCAGCAACAGCAATCGTTTCACGCATGGTGTCTACGATGAACAGTGCTGCGGGCAGACTGCGCATGTTGCGAATACCTTCTAGGTTATTACGCAGCTTCGCAAGTTCCTTACCTTTAAGGATTTGTTCCTTTTTAGGAAGAGTCGCCATGGTGCCGTCATCAATCATAGCTTCAAGCTTTTCCATGTGAGACACACGTGAGCGAACAGTTTCAAAGTTAGTGAGCATACCACCCAACCAGCGCTGAGTTACATAAGGCATACCAGCTTGCTTTGCAGCAGTTTCTAGTGGTTCTTGAGCTTGCTTCTTTGTGCCGACAAAAAGAATTTCGCCGCCACGCTGACCCACAGTATAAGAATACTTGTAAGCCTTCTCAAGTTCTGCCATGGTTTTTTGTAGATTAAGAATGTAGATGCCGCCACGCTGAGTAAAGATATAGGGCTTCATCTTCGGATTCCAACGACGGGTCTGATGCCCAAAGTGGACGCCTGCTTCCAGCAGGCCTTTCATGGTAACAGTAGCCATAAGTAGTACCTATTCCTTTCGTTGTTCCTCTGCAAGCTTCTTCCCAGATACTTCACCCATCTTGGGCACGCCGAAGTTCTAGTCCACTCGCATGTGTATTTATGCTTAAAAAGTTGGGGCGAGTAACGGGATTTGAACCCGCGGCCTCCTGAGCCACAGTCAGGCGCTCTAACCAGCTGAGCTATACCCGCCACTTTCAGCAACTAGGTATTGTAGCAAATAACCTTAGTCCTGTATAGCAAGATTAATTATTTTGAGAATCCCTTATTTTGAGTACATTTCATTTTGAAGCAATGCGGCGGCATGCACATACCCCTAGTCAAGAGCAAATTGGGGGCTTGCTGCCATGTAGATGGCCCTTGCTACGTGATCTCTCCAGAAATTGGAGTCAAAGTTTTCAATATCTTCCAAATTTGCCGTGCTGCCTAGGACTATTTCCAGACTATTATTTTCTCCTGCTTGTCCAAAAGGCTCATTTACACGCACGGTATGAGCGGACAACTGATTTTCTATCATGCGCTCATAAATCGCCCGTGCAGTAGAATCTTCATCTTGCTCAACAGAACGAATAAGAATTCCCGAAGGGCCCTCTTCGCGCACGCTTATGATGATATGCAATTCTGCTTGTGCGCGTGATGCGCGTGCAGCGAATTCGTCTGGCTCTACCTCGCGTTCACGACTAGCGCGCGTAATGGTAACATCGGCTTCGGCCGCCTCAAAGAGCGAAGAGAGTCTACGTGCCACATCGAAGCTAACATCGCCTGCAACAGTCGAAGTAAAGCGTGGCTCAATCGCTACCTGCAAGCCATTGAGCTGATAAGCTATCAGTCCAGCGCTAGAAATAGGGGCTGCTACATAGAGAATGATACGTGCATGGTCTAGGTCATCCTCTTCAGAAAAACGTGTCCCCGAAGGGGGCAGTGTCAAAAGAACAGAACCCTCTGGCGCCTCTGAAGGCAAATATTCAAGAGCCACTGTAAATCCTAAATTCTCTAACTCAATACGAGCATCAGCAAAATCATCCCCAATAACACTGGGAAGGCTGAATCCGCCTAGTCCCGCAGATACAACAAGGTCAACACTGTCGTCGCGTTGCGCAGCCACACCATAGGCAGGATACTGGTCAATGACCTGTCCTTCTGGGGCGTCCGATAGTCGCCTTGTCACATTCTGTACCTGCAGACCACTTTCTTCAAGCAGTTCGTAAGCGGCTGATTCTGAAAGGCCCAGAACTTCTGGCACATCAACTTGAGTATAGACCCAAACTGCAATACCTACATAAGAAAGCACTAAAGCAGTAGAGACTACCCAGAGCAAAGTCCGAGTAGCTATTTCTGTCGTAAGCAGGCGTCTACGTTCTGGACGCTTGCGGTCCACAGTGGGCATGCGCAGCAAGCTTGCAGCACGCGCACTCTCTGCTCTAAGAACAGCACTTACGCCACGCACAACCCTTTCTTCATGACTAGCAGCGTCCTCCTCTGGGACGCGCAGGTCATCAGCAGCAAGAACCTCTTGGTTTTCTTGTAAAGAAGAATCTTCCTGCAAAGAAGAGTCTTGCTGTGAAGGCGATTGTGATGACTTATCTTCTGACATGGCGGGGCCTATTATTAGCTACTATAAAGCTTTAAAACGGCACTTCATCTACGCGATAAAAGCTTTGCACGAAACGAATGCTCTTCGTCTTACAGTCCATGATAATCGAATGGGCACGGTCTCCCTCACCCACGCCACCTAGAAGCTCACCATCAGTGATTCCTGTCGCAAGGAACACAGCTTCATCGCTGCGAACCAAGTCATCTCGCTGCAGTACGGCATCAACATCTAATTCTGCTGTTTCTATGGCGCGGGCGCGCTCTTCGTCATTTCTGAAGAGAAAACGTCCCTGGAAACCTCCACCCATACAGCGCATAGCGGTAGCTGCCAATACTCCTTCGGGAGCAGCCCCGCTGCCCATGTAAAGATCAACACCCGTATCATCAAGTGCTGTTGCCATTGCAGCAAAAATGTCACCGTCACCTATTAGACGCACGCGTACACCAGCCTTACGTACCGCAGCAATCTTTTCAGCATTGCGGTCACGATCAAGGAAGCACACGGTCAATTCTTCAAGCTTCTTGCCCAGCGCCTTTGCCACAGCAGCGCAGTTTTCTTCTGGGCTTGCGTCAATATCAATGGCATCTGCGGCAGCGGGACCCACGGCAATCTTTTCCATATAAGTATCAGGAGCATAAAGCAGAGCACCACGCGGAGCAAAGGCCAGCACAGCAAGCGAGTTCGGCTGTGAGTAAGCGCACATGTTGGTTCCCTCAACAGGGTCCACTGCGATATCTATCTCTTCTCCGCCTAGGCCGACCTCTTCGCCAATGTAGAGCATCGGAGCTTCGTCGCGTTCCCCTTCTCCTATAACAACACGACCAGAAATGGGCAACTTGTTCAAGGCCTCGCGCATGGCCTCTACCGCTGCACCATCAGCAATCTTCTTCTCTCCCTTGCCAACCCACTGGCCTGCAGCAAGAGCAGCTGCCTCAGTAACAGCAAGCATCTGATTGATTCTAACCTGGTCCATTGCTACCTCTTTCTTTTCATTCTGGTCAGGAAATGACCGTCCGGTCCGTCACTAGACGGTAGTGCATTTAAATATCCCTCTGGCGTTATTGCCTGGGCAAAGTCGTCTGCAACTTCACCACTGGCTAAAGGCTCAACAACAAAGTTCTGACCCTGTTCTGAAACTAGGAAGTTCTGCACTACTATCTGATTCTCTTCTTTAGCAATTGTACACGTTGCATAGAGCAAAGTGCCCCCTGATGTCACAAATTGTGATGACCAGTTAAGCATCTTAGAGCCCAAGTGAGCCAGTTGGGTAATGTCTTCTGGCTGCAATTTCCAGCGCTTGTCAACGGCGCGACGTAAAGTTCCTAGGCCCGAGCAGGGCGCGTCCACTAGTACCGTATCAAAACTAGTCCGCCCCGCCTGTTTCTTTAGATTTTCTGCAGCCGAAACCTTTGTAACGTCAAGTGTCAAATAGTCAATTTCATGCACGCCAAAATTAGCAGCTTCTTTCTGCGCAACCTTAGTCTTGAAATCATACAAGTCAAGACCTTTAATAGTGGCAGGACCCCCCTGCCGTCTTGCGCTGGCAGCAAGAGCAAGGGACTTCATTCCGCGCCCACTACCAACTTCTAGGATATGCTGGTCAGGACGCGCCTGGCACAGAGCAACTACTTGCTGAGCAGCCAAGTCCATTGCCACAAAGGATGCTCGCTGTTCAGGCTTGAGGGTCCAGAATTGTGCTCTGTCCTCAATCAAAAAGGCCCCTTCAACACCAGTAGGCTTCCATCCAATGCCCGCCGCATCCAACTGTGCTATCGACTGCTTTTCTGACTGCAAGAACGGCAAATGAGCAACATAGAGTGGTGCAGGCTCATTATTGACTGCCATAACCCTATTCGCTATCTCTATCCCATACTCGTTCTGCAACAGCTTTGCCAGCCACAAGGGATGTCCTTGCAATCGAGCTGCTGCGGCAATATCACTTTTGGGATCACCGCCGGGAAAAAGGTGTTCGCGCTTCTCGCTCAATCTACGTAAGACAGCGTTCGACAAGCCACCCATATTCCTGGGATTTGCGTTTGAATACGATGATGCAAAGCGCACCAATTCTACGCCCTGATTAACCACAACATATGATTCTGTGCCTTCAAAGAAGAGTTCATAGGCAGCCATCGCCAATGCATCTTTAATGTCTGCAGGAGTCTCTGCAGGACGACTAAGCTCTGTAGCGACAAGTTCGTCCAGAGTCCCCCGTGCAGCAATCGTGCCATAAGCTAAGCGTGTGGCAAAAGCCTTATCGCGCGAAGACACTTTCGCCCGCGACACAGCACTCTGCATAGCCTCTGGGGCAAATGAATCCTTTTCACGCACGCGTCGTACTACCTTGAAAGCAAGGCGCCTAGCTGGACTTAATCCCATGTTAACCCTTCTGATGTTTTTGGAAATCCGTTAAACCAGTCTACTGCCAACATGGCCTTCTTACTATCAGGCTTAACTTCTAACAACTCAATGCAGCCATCAGCACAGCCCAAAAGAACCTGTCGCTTCCCCTGATGTTTGACCAATTTAGCTTTACCCGCAGTACAGCAGTCAGGAGCATCAAAATACTCACGGCATGTCAAAGCAGTAGCTCCTTTACCAACGATTTCTAAGCGCGCAGGAGCGCTCTCGCTGCTGGCTCGCACACGTCGCACAAAATCAGTAACAGTCAACTCTGGTGATAGCGTTAGTTCAGCCTTTTCAATCTTGCCAGCATAAGTAACTTCGTCTTCGTTTTGCACAGTCCACTGAGCACTGTCATCTAACAACTGAGGTATCACTTCGACCAAGAGCTGTCCCCCAAGTTCTGCAAGCTCTACACGCAGCTCTTCAGAAGTCTTCTCAGCAACATCGGTAGCAGCAATCGCACAATAAGGGCCCGTATCTAGACCTTCTTCCATCTGCATAATACTCACACCAGTCTGCAGATCACCTTCAAGAATTGCGCGCTCAATGGGTGCTGCTCCACGCCAACGTGGCAGCAAAGAGGCGTGCACGTTTACGCAGCCATGCTTAGGAATATCCAGTACCTCTGGGGGCAAAATCATTCCGTAGGCAGCAACGATTATCAAATCAGGTCGCAAGTCACGCAGCTGTCCTTGAACTTCTTCATCGCGCAAGCTGGAGGGACGAAATAAGGGTAGTTCACTCTCAATCGCAAGTTGACTAACCGCGGAAGGAAGAACCTTCTTCCCGCGCTTCGAAATGGCATCAGGCCTAGAGTAAACCCCAACTACCTCATGATATACCTCGTGGGAATTCAGTAAAATATGAAGAATCCGCGCAGCAAAATCAGGAGTTCCCATAAAAACAATCCGTGTTTTCTGCATTACAAAAGCAGGACGTTCAATGCGGTCTGAGCTCTCGAGCTCCCGCCCTAAAGTATTGAGCAAACCAACTCCAAAAACACCTAAATCACTCATTTGGACTAAACCTCAATCCCTGGAAAGAAAGTAGTAGGCAGAAACTATTCAGTGCGCAAGTCAAAGTATTCCCTTAGAGCCAATTTCTTGCCGTCCTCATCCAGTCTATCTACAAAAGTAACCCCGTCTAAATGGTCAATCTCATGCTGGAAGACTCGTGCAAGAAAACCTTCAGC
>Ga0123355_10002255_pt1 | contig 27200 bp, 16 predicted proteins | sample TergutEmb28metaG_3_FD_89872 | JGI IMG/M metagenome (GOLD analysis project Ga0123355, IMG submission 89872) | Embiratermes neotenicus P1 segment gut microbial communities from Petit-Saut dam, French Guiana - Emb289 P1 | ecosystem: Host-associated > Arthropoda: Insects > Digestive system > Gut ... | reverse complement strand
GTGTGTACTGCACAGTCTACAGAGGCACTGTGTGTGTACTGCACAGTCTAGAGAGGCACTGTGTGTGTACTGCACAGTCTAGAGAGGCACTGTGTGTGTACTGCACAATCTAGGGAGGCACTGTGTGTGTACTGCACAGTCTAGAGAAGCACAGTGCTTGTACTGCACAGTCTAGAGAGGCACTCTGGTGCGAGTGTCTACTGCATAGTCTAGAGAGGCACTGTATGTGTACTGCACAGTATAGGAATGTACTGTGTGTGTACTGCACAGTCTAGAGAGGCACAGTGTGTGTACTGCACAGTATAGAGAGGCACTGTGTGTGTACTGCACAGTCTAAAGAGGCACTGTGTGTGTACTGCACAGTCTAGAGAGGCACTGTGTGTGTCCTGCACAGTCTAGAGAGGCACTCTGGTGCGTGTGTGTACTGCACAGTATATTGAGGCACAATGTGTGTACTACACAGTCTAGACAGGCACTCTGTAGCGTGTGTGTACTGCACAGTCTAGGGAGGCACTGCCTATGGAATTTGACTCTCTAGACTGTTCAGTACACACATGCACCATGGGTAAATATGCTGCCATAACACCGACTACGTCCGTGTCAACGGACATGAAAAGACCATTACTGTAATTTTAGCCAAGCACTGTATAGAGCTCCCTTATGATGGATACCTTGTGATCCAAAACATGTTGGAGCAATTTTAAATATTTCATAATAAATGTAATTGTATCTATGAATTATATAATTGTGAATCTGTTGGATAATAAAGTGTTTTAACAGTTCCTGTACTTCATACAAATTTTTCTTAAAACACACTGTATTAAAATACATAAAACTGCTTAAATTATTATAAAATTATGAATTTCCTCGTCACACATCATATTATTGCTCTTCCAATAACTTGATGCAATCAGATTCAGATTATCTGCAGTCTACAAAATGACAAGTCATATCTGTATTTCTTGAAACTAATCCCTTATTAAAGCCCCAACATTCTAGGACAAATCTAACCATAATAAATTGCTACAAGAATAAGCATATGCCACACACTTCTGCCTATGAAAGTATGTAGACAAACGTCAGCACTGGATACAACACAACTGAATATTACAGACAGATGTACACTATGGTGTTAAGTTTTGTACATTTTGTTTAGAACAGTCAATGTTTCTAAACAATTTGCTGTATTACTCTAATGCTCATGGGGTACGCGATGGTGTAATTGGTTGAGGCACTGCGCTACAAGCCAGAAGGTCATGGGTTCAATTCCCGATGGTATCATTGGAATTTTTTATTTACATAATCCTTTGGGCCGTACCATGTCCCTGAGGTCGACTCAGCCTCTAACAGAAATGATTACCAGGAATATTTCCTGGGGGGAAAGGTGGCCGGTGTGTAGGGCTGACAACCTTACCACCTTCATGCACTGACTGTCTTGAAAACTGGGAGCCTCAACCTCCTAGAACCCTCAGGGCCTATAATGAGATTGCTTTATCTTTACCTTTACCTTTACTGTAATGCCCACAATTTTCTTCTCACTGGATATTGGACATTGCTCGCCACTACTTTTGTGAAGATGCAACTTTTGATATAGAGTGATTTGTATAGATTGAAACCCAAATGTTTAGCTATATATCACAAAAGGCAGCACTGAATTCCTTCCCAGCCATGTGCTAGTTGCCTAGTTCATGCTAGGTGACAGGTTGCAGCAACCTTAATTTCCTCTGCATCAGTCCCTCTCATACAGTGACTGCATCATGTCGTACACATTGCAGAAGTGGGTATTTCTTACATGAACATACTGGGTTACTGGTTAACACCAGCTGACACAGACAAAATACATAAAAACTTTGGTGGGCACGATAAAACAGCTAAGTCCATTATACAAAAATGGGTTTCTTTCTATTATGAATCACCCTGAATAAAGAAACTTCAGACATCAGCATATTGCTGAATTTCATAGCAGATCTGTATGAAGTCGCACCTTAAATAAAGTACATGCATATTAACAAATGTTCCAAGCATGTAGAATTAACTGGAAACACTTAAACACTTAAGAAATTTCCTGTTAACATCTTCATATTTTCCATATATTTAGGTAAGTCATGCCACCCACATAATCTTATGAGCCCATCTTGAGTGCAACAAAACAAAACTTGGACATCAGGTACAAAGGAAGAGAAAAGAAATGAATACAAAATTTTGGCAGGAAAATATATTGATAAATATGCACGTTAAAGATGGAAGAAATAAAACATAGATATTGGAGCATAAAATTATGATGGGATTTAGGGAGGACAGTAAAACTTCAGGGGGGATGTAACTGGCTCAGAATAAGGTCCAATGACAGGTTTTGTTGTTAGACATGTTAATATACATAATATAAAGAACACAGGTGTTTAAGGTAACAACAATATATGTATGTTATTATAAAAATGGTGAATTTGAACTTTACAATGCATTTGCAATTTAAATGAGTACCACTGATAAAGGAACCTATTACATATTAATATTCTTCTGCTTTTTGAGACATGCATGTTCAGTATTCACATGCTGTTTTTGCCCCTTTCTCTTTTCTAGGTGAATCATTAATTCATTAATATTTACTATGAACTTACCTGATTTTTTAGTATATGAGTCAGCAAATGCCAGGCACTGTATAGCTTCAGTGCTTATGTTTTCTAAACTGGACATGCTTGAACTTCTTGACCTTGAAAATGAACTGTCAAGTTTATCTGATTAAAAAGAAAAGAGAGAAAGACAGGGGAAAAAAAATTGTATTAATTATGTGAATTAAAAAATGTACTGAAATATGTAACACCTATAGCTATCATGCATTTTAATACAACAAAAATGTATGTTACTGTATACTTGTTACATTTTTGAAGGTGTGTACTGTACATGGCAGGAATAATTGCAATGCACACTGCTCTAAACCAAACACAGATATGCCTTAAGCTGCAAATCCAAGTATTCCAGTAATGGAGACACTTGTAACAGCAAGGGGGTAAAGAATTCCTTTTATACACATTTACAGTTAACTCAGAACTGAACACATAAGCTTCAGAAATATTTATTCATTACTGAATATCCAAGATTTGAAAGATCAGTGTTACATCAATTGTGATGCTCTTTGCAAGAAGAATAACATTTCCAGTTAAATTAGCCTGCTTTTAAGATACATGAAGCAGCATTTAGCATTAAGTTGATGTAGCAATATTAAAATGTACAACAGTAAGACGAAAGCAGATATGATGCAACCAAGCTTAAATTGCACTGACTGATTATCTTTCCTATACATGAAATGCAAAATATTCAATTTAAAAAGCAGGAAAAATTATATTTTGCCTTTTCTACCTCGTCCTGTGCACATATCATCCAAAGTGCATCACAACATGTACTATTCAAGCAGTCTTGACAAGCATTGCCATAAAATAGCAGGGATAAGCAGTAGCGACCACGGGCAAACAGCAAAACCTCTCGGCGTTTCCACTGATAAGCTTGCTCAGCAAAAGATACTCTTAAAAGAAAATAAGTGGTGATAAATTTAAATATGTGGCTTAGCATACATCACAGCAGGCAAAAACAGATGTGACTAAAGTGTGGGCAATTGCCCACTAAGATCCTTGGATAACCATCATTTATATAGGTCTGTCACTGGCTGACATGTCATACATGTGCTTTGATTTTAAACTTCTCAAACACAACTTCTCATCAGGTATGGTACTTGTTCTATGCTTATGTTAGAGAAATAGATAAAATGTCACAGTGCCAGTCAATAAGAACTGAATGACATTTTGCCATGACATAAATGAGCCATACCATGATAGTCATGCATTTAATGGAATACTGGTAATTTAAGGCAGCATACATAACTTTAACTAAAATCATGGTGCTGAGTCTTTGAGAAGCTGACAGTTAAACAGCTGCTCAAGAAATTCCCTGTATTTAATAGAAACTAAAGGTTCATTACTGTGTTTACATGAGCCTGCCAGTGGCATCTAGCCACATTGCAACTAATCCAATTCACAGCATATCATTTAAGATCCATTTTAATATTATTTCTGCAACCATGATTAGGTATCCTGAATCATTTCCTTCAGGCTTTGTGACTAAAATTTTGTCCTCATTTCTCAATGTATTCCACTGTATCTAACTTAGACTATGTTTGTTATTTATTGACATATCCACTGAAGTTTTCATAACATTCTTCTTAGATTCTCTTAATTACACAAAAGTGTTTCATGGTGATTCACAGTTTCTGGCCCTATAAAAATACAAGCACTTATGGTTAATTAATAGAGAAAAATATTATAGAAATGGACATAGAATTGGTGCTACTTTTCATCTCTGACCTAACCTTGCCCCTTGCCCAATTAAAGGTACTTTTAAGCCACACAAATGGTGCCCACTGACCCACAGTGTGGCTTGTCACGCTATAGGTAATGTTATTCCAATGTCAGTTGTGTAAGTCCAAGTGGTACAGTAAAATTTTGGTCACTCCATACACGCTGCAAGTGTCACTCTCTGCCATCTGTTCAGGACCTTCTGTTACCATCCCCTTACTTGTGCTGTGCATGGTCACTGCTGGATTCTTATTCCAAATGCCTGTGTTCTGTTTTGAGCACTGCTAACCAAGACAGAATTAATAAGAGTGACACTGTTGTGTGACTGGACACATGCACAGGTAGCAGGCACAGCAGTGGGGACTAGCCATGTTCACATCCTGTATGCAACATTTAACATTATCAAGTTGTCAGTTGTTCATTGTATGAGATGGTCAAGTGGTTTTAGGGACACATTCTGCACTTTACCCATACATCGATCAGTACAAAAATGAGTAATTATTATATTATTACATATAGAATAACAAATTTTGAAGAGCCAGAATAGAGCGGCTGTAAACGCTGGATGACTGACAAATTATAATTCAATTCCAGTAAGAGGGCAAGAGATTTTGCTCTTCTCCAAAGCATCCACCCAGCCTTCCACTCAATGGGTATGAGGAGCACTTTCCCCAAGGTTAACCTTTTGGCGCCGGAATTGTTTTTTTAAATTGTAGCACACTCTGTATATAAAATGTGAATAAAACAGGAACCAAATACATTAGAATTATGAAACAAACTGCATTTTGAAGAGAAAAAATCAGAGAGTATATACTTTGTTTAAAGTATTCAGTACCTGCATTTGTTGAATAAATATATAAAATGCAATGTTTAGAGGTTAGTGGTGCGGTACGACCACTATAGGGGTCTTTAGGCGTCAAAGGGTTAAGGAAGCTGGAAAGTCAAGTCAACCCCTCAGATCAATCTAGTGAAAATATGTGAAGCTATACTTCCACTCTCGTATGTGCCTTCATGGCATCACAGCAATAACTATAATTATTTGTCAAACTTTGAATAAACAATCGAGGGAGTAATTTTGAACTAGCCTATTTTCCCATTCTATAACTCATCAATATGCTTCAGCTGTAAATAAAACTAATGGGTGCCAACCTAAATAAGAACTAATGTCTTTAATGCTTACTGAACAGTCCTTCCAATGAACTAGTCTTCGCTGCTACACACTGCACTATGGTGACAGTTACTCAACTGAATAAGACCTCTCTCTTGTCACAGCAAGAGAGGTTGGGGTGGCTGGGAAATGTAGCATGCAAAGGGGACCAAGAAATTCATACATTGATAAGGAAACACCATGGGGAGATTCATGGTGCTCATTGTGATGTGTATAAGAGTACAGACCTCTTAAATGTTACAAAGTTTTAGAGGAACCTGCTGCCTCCATCTCCAGGTTAAGAAATGGAGGCAGCAGGGTTCTTCAAAATGTTGATGCCTATCTACTATGCTATACGGTGTTGGACACTAGATGAGTGTGATCTCAGTTATAGGATAAGACCACATGGTAGATTTAAGTAGAGATGGTAGATATAAAGGTAATATGCTGAGAAGATGTGAAATAAATATGACTGCCACAGGATTTGATATAATAGTGAGTTTCTTTGATGATAATCATCAGTGCTGCGGTGCTCTAATAAGGGACCTCTTGATCAGATGAATAAGTATCCATTACTCACAGAAGAGTATGCATCATGGTGCTTTTTGATGTAGGCATACATAATAGGACTGCAATCTGATCACTTTACTGTGATACATTAGTGAAAGTTTTAAAAGGCTGTAGCCCAAGACATTTATTTCTTATCATTCATTACACTCTAAAACACCGAGTTTCTTCCCACTGCAAAGTCAAATGATTTTAGTGCATATTAAAAAAAAAGTTACAAAAATTTCTGTAACCCAAGTACTTTGAAAAAAAAATTATAGTCGGTTTTAAAAAATACAAAAATGTGTTAAAATCTCACGAAGATTTGGTAACAATTTTGGAAGTGGCAAGCATGCAGCTATCAGTTAATATAATGCACATTGTGATATAAACAATGGACTGTTATCTCATGCACTGACAGTTCAAGTAAGTGCCACACCATATGCAATAACTGATATTATGGCTTCTTGTATGTTGTCTGAATCATTTCCCATACAAATTATGACAAAAAATTTTAAAGCTGACTGAAATTAATCACTTTCAAGTTTACTAGCATCGTGCATATTTATTTAATGAAGACAAAAGGCTGTTCCTGTTGTTGTACAGTACCATTTAATTTTGTGACATGATAACTTTTAAACATATATTAACCTCTTCACAATCAAAAGACACACTTCTATGTCTGGGTACAATGTATGTGACAGATTACATTCCTTTGCACCATTTGTTGGATAACAATGCAGTACTTTTGTTATGATACTTATCAGAGACAATATTGCAGCAGAAGATTTCAAATACTTTTGAATAAATTTTAAATATTAGTTCCAAATCTGTGACTGCCATATGCTTCACAAAAGCATTGTCACCTACAACCAAAGTCTTTGTTTTTGTTTACCTAATTATTTTGCTTAGGTTATATCAGGGGCAAGTGGGAAATAAAAAATTGAATGCACAGAAAAATTAACCATACCTTTTGAGTAACACTGTGCCCAAATGCAAATGGTTGCAACGTGAAATTTACAATTTACATCATTCATTAAGAAACAAGTTGGAGAAAAGTTTAAGATGAGCTAGTTCATTACATGGTCTATAAAAATTACTAGTAAAGCTAACAAGAGAAAGAACAGGATAAACAGCCCCCAAGTTGATATACACTAACTGATTCCATTACCAGCACACTCTTTATCATAACTGCTAAGAAATCAGAATAATTTGGTGTAGACAGCTGACTGTCAATATCTAAGATGTAAACATGTGTCCAGTAAAGGGCAGGGAAACTGTGGTCTGAACAAACAGCAGCTTTTCAAAAATACACTTGCTACACACATGACAAATGTCATTATGTATGATGTCACTGATTACAGAAGATATCGCAAACTGTGCTGCTCATAGTGGCCACATCATGAAACAGTAATGAGAAGTGGAAATATATGAAAAGACACCCAGTGTTATTGGAGTTAATCATGAACTTTAAGAGAAATCTGGGTTCAGGGAAGCTGTAATTATGTCTATAATGAATAGGTTAAACAATATGGTTGAAGTGACGGGGACTGTGGTCGATAATAAGAAGGGAATTGTCAATAACAATCTCCAGAACAACAGCATACACTGCATCACCAAATACTGGTGTAGAGTCCTGAAAAATCAGTGAAGTACTGAATAAGTAAAGGATTTGCCATACATGATTCTCCTGACAATCTGGATTGTTAAAATAAGATGATAAATTGTTGCCACAGAATATTCAAATACTGAGTGAATGGCAAAATGGTGTATAATAATTGTTGTAGTACATTTCTGAGGTTATAATGAGGAAAATGTTGCATTATGGAAATCATATGATTTAAAGATTATGTCAATTTTCATATGAATGACTATATTAGCAAGCTGTGTATGCATATATGGGGCCAAATAAAACCCACATTAAGTAATGGTGATATCAGTATATCTCCCAAAATGTATGGTGTGATGCACTATTTAAGGTCATGACATTGCTACACCTTTGTCTCTTTCAGATACTACATATGTTGACCTAGATCTCTTTGTCCTCAAAGCATTAATGCGTTAATCTTTTTCACAAGACTGGGGTTTCATTACATACACCAAAGTACAGTTTAATTTTCTGCATCATTGTTTCTATGACTGAGGTCCCTTACATCCTTTTTCTGCACATTTTGAATATCCTGGACAGTTAGTCTTCAGATATCAGCCTGTATGATCTCTTAGATTGGGTTTCCTTAAATATGCTGTTTACAGAAAACACACACACACACACACATACACACATATGCACACATACACACAAAGTTCAAAAACTGAAGCAAAATATTTCTGCTGCTGTGACCAGCATCAGTGAATACACTTTGGCAGGAGTGATTCAAAACAAAGACAACTACAGATACCTTTGGATGCTGAGAGTAGGCAGTGAAAATGGCTGCATTTGACATCTGCCAAGACTGCTGTATTCAGTGACACCAAACGGCATGATGTTTGTCATGTTTGTTGGTGAAAGAACCAAAACGTCTTTCTGGAATGACCCAGTATTTATTTCTCCATAATTTATTTACTGACACATTATGAACTGTGATGTTATAGAGATCAACTAAAGTGAGAGAATAACTATGTATGATGCATGGCAAGAGCCATATTATATTGCCCAGCTGAAGGTAATTTCCCAGCATTTTCCTGTAAACACTGAGGGAATATATTTAATAAATCAACAGTTGGAACACTGTCTCTCATAAAACTTTCAGATAATATGTTCTGGAAGAAACTGCAAACACTGAGGAAGATGACTAATCAGCTCATTTCTAATAAATAAATTTTGCATTACCACATAGCCTATTTAAGGCAGTTACAGTGTCATGGGAGTTCAGAGTTCAAGAGAAGTTTGAATACAGATGGTAGTTCCAAGAGTAAAGAGTCTGTACTAAACTAACTTCCATGCAAGTTTACAGAAATAACAAAAAGTCGCACGTTTCCTCCCACATTTTCATCAGAATGATGCTGCAGAAGAGAAGAGAAAAACAAAATTATGCCCTTGTTGAACATAGTGCGCATAAGAGTTCTGGTAACACTTTGTTAAAGCTTGGTGTCCCTTTCATATCACTGTGGCAGTCTTTAAATTTAAAGGCTTGTAGGCATATCCCTCATCCCATTCAATGTAAGAACCACTGACTATAATGTAAGGTTACAGCTTTGCAGATAGATCAATGCTTACCCAAACTATGCCCCTTCATTGTGTTCGCTGTTGAAGCACCTTGTCCTGCAATTCTAGATGCTGAATGGGTTGAATGTGTTACAGATACAAGTCTTCAAAAATTAAATGCCTGTGACTGAGAAGCAAGGAACACCAAGCTGTAAAGAAATCCTTACAATACTTGGTGGGGACTACATTCAGCAATGGCAATAATATTACATCTTGTCTGCAGGTCTTGTATCAATGAATATATGAAAGGAGATGTTCCACCGTCTTTCAGACCTCTGTAAACTGCCACGAAATTTTGTTTACTAGGAACTTTCCAACCTGGGAACCACCTTTTATATTCTCTGTACTTTGAGTACCCATAATTTTGTAACTGTTACAAGTAGGATGCATGTTAATATAACATTTTGATTCACATGGAGTTGATTAATTATCTCCATCAGTTTGCACACTTTCTCCTAGGACATTCTGTATATCAAATCTGAGGCTTCAAATGAGTCCATGTTTCATATGAAGTGATATTCAAGATAGCACAGCTGTGAAGTGAAGTGTTATGGACTGTTCTGACTTGGTAAGATGAGCATCCAAGTCTTGTGCCTTACACAAAAAACTCATTGTACATAATTCTGGTCACACCACATTTGATTTATATGTACTTCTGATATTTACATGTGGTCCTCTGCTTCCTGCATACTATATCCTGACATACAAGTATGTGCCCTCATGTGATCTCTCTCTGTCTCTGTCTCTGTCTCTCTCTCTCTCTCTCTCTCTCTCACACACACACACACACAAACAAACACACACTGCATGACTCTGTAACAAATTCTGACAGTAAACAAGTCCCTGTTTAGTGCGGTATGCATAAATATAAAATGGACACAACCCACATGTGTAATGATAAACCATTGTTACCTTACCTTGAACTCTGCTTTGTTTATTGTTTGTGATAGTTATAATTCATATAAGTATGTACAAACACAACACTGAGAGGTTCAGCTATTATTTAAAGATTCTGAAGAAGTAAGATGCACAATATTGATAAAACAAGCACAGATGTAATGTATCAACAACAAAGGGTTCAAGAAACAAATGAACACACATACATTCCTGTATAAACAATTTCACAGTTATGCAATTATGAAAATTCCTCAATTTCAGGAAATTCAGTAACTGTTTTAGTTTATGGTGACTACATGTTCAAAAATCTCTATTTTGTTGAAATGCACCATTTTAAATTATATTTATGTTCAAAATTGAGTCATGATACCTTTTAATTTCAAGTTAGTTGAATGTTTAATACCAATTCAGTTATCTAAGATTGCTGACAGTGAATTAATTGATATCGATATTCCATACTTGAGTTCATTTTATGGCTTTCCTTAATCATGTACCATTGAGTTACATGAAGTCTGTGGGTTAACCCTTTCACTGTTATTGATGGAACAGATCTGCTACGCTGACAAGTACCCTGTGTGCTATGTCATTTTCTTTTTCTGAGGATTCTTACTAACTTTCTGGTAATGGAACCTGAAGTTTCAATGCTACCAACATAAAATCCTGTCAATGTATAAACTATCTATTCCGTTTCATCCAGCTCTCACTCTAACAAATGTTTTTCTTAATATCCATCTCAATGTTATCCTCTCATGTCAATCTCAATCTCCTGTGGTTGCTCTCAAAAAGATTTAGCACTAAATTTCTAATTCATATTTCTCCCAGTTGCACTGCGTGCACAGACATGGTAACCCGCACTGATTTCATTACTGTAAAAATACAAATACATAAGCTATAAGTGGGCCCGGTAGCTCAGTCGGTATAGCGACTGACTACGGGTTGGACGGTCCGGGATCGAATACCGGTGGAGACGAGATTTTCCGCCCGTCCAGACTGGCTGGCCCTGGGGCCCACCCAGCCTCCTGTAAAATGGGTACCGGGTCTTTCCCGGGAGTAAAGTGCGGCCGGGGCGTGCTACTGACCACTCACCCCCTTCTAGTGCCGCAGTCATGTAAGAGTATAGCTATACCTCTACCCACCCTCCGGGCCACACCGGGCCTGTAACGGGATCACTTTACCTTTATATAAGTTATAAATTTCCTGCTATTATAATATATTGAATGCATAACTTATCTCATTCTGTTTATGTCAGATACATACCCTAGCACTTCTAAATGCTTGTTATTCATGTTCTTCTGTCATTCTGTCACAATAAAATGCAGCATATAACAACAGTATGCAACAATATTTTGGAAAGTACATGGGTTGACAGTTTTCTGACCTGAATAATAATTTTATTTCTGGAATCTAATTCTGCTCCTAATTTCAACACAAATCTTATGTCTGGTTGTTATTGATATTCCCAGACTTAAAACTTTTAGGGTTTCAATACCAAGCATTGCAATGTATGGATCTGATTTTGTTACATACAAATATAGTCTCTGGAGTTTTTTCTAAATTCTGGTGGATGTATATTTGTAGGTAATAACGAGTGAAAGAGTTAAAAGCGCCATTTTATCGTCTATTCAGAGTTGGGTTTGAAAGTGGGCACCACAATGACATACACAAGTTAAATACTTCCACTTGTTTAAGCTGACTTTAAACCACCCAACTTCTTTTATCTCTTTAATGTGTGTTTTAAGGAAATATGCAACATTACACAAACACGTCTCCCACAGGTCCTCATAATGTTTGTTTAAAGAACGTTTTATGGGAGACATACTTCTTTTCCAACATGACACAAAAATCAAAACAGAAAACAATTTAAGAAACAACTCTTGAAGGAATCAAACAAGAAACATTAATTTATAATTACTTTCAACACCCTCTTGGCCTCGTGTTCTAATGAAAACGACAAATTAATCAGCAGCACTTTTGCCTGAATTGCCATTCAGTTGTCATGCAATGAGAACTGCACCACACATCACGGTGAGAACAGAGACACACAAAGAGTGAAGCAAAAAACAGTACGCTCATGCAAACACAAAGGCATGCAAGAGGCAGGAACAAGCATAAGAATAACAAAAGGAATACAATTACAATCCAGCAGAAGAGTGAATAAGTCATGGCAGTTCGGGGTCCAAAGAACTTATCCCACAGTATAATCATGTTCTAAAAAAATTTGAAAATTAATAAATGTCTATGCTGAGCATAAGAAAAGTAATGCTCAATCATATGAACAGCAACAAAGCAGTACTTATGGGTGATGTGGCTTTTTTTAAGGGTGCTTTAAATTGATCAGATTTATTGCAGCAACAAAAGTAACATCAGTGGTTTTCCCAGTTTTTAATTCATATAATTTACTTATAAGTATTAGATATTTTATGAATAACTTAATATTTTAATAAGTATGTTGGAATAATACTAAGATAAATCATTAATGAAGTTGCTTACATTTGGTTAAAAAGACTAATTAGTCAAAATAATGAAGGTTGAATCAGTTTTGAGTGCCTTATTATACAGCGTGATTCAAACAGATGGACTCAATTTCCTACGTCTATATTTCCTGAAATATACATGGTATATGAATGATCTACATAACAGTTGAAAGAGGAGGGTCGTAAATTTTCAAATACCACCATTAGAGCGCTCGCCTAGCACACAGCCATGCAGCAGCGTCAGTTGAGAGCAAAATGGCTACTATGCAGCACAAGTTTTTTGCGTTCGTGAGTTCATTAAAACTGAGTCGGCGACTGCTGTGCAGCGTGCGTTTTCTTCGTTTCAACATTCAACCTCCAGCGAGGAACAGAATTTGTCGTTGGAATCACAAATTTGAGCAAATAGGCTGTCTGTGTAAAGGCAAAAGCTCCGGTCGACCGCGTGTATCAGAGGAGAACGTGAGAAGAATTCAAGAGAGTTTTGAGCGTAGCCCACGCAAGTCAACCCATAGAGTGAGCAGAGAACTTGGAATGCCGCAGCCAACTGTCTGGCGTGTGTTGCGGCGCCGTTTACTCTTCAAGTGAGTCCATCTTTTTGAATCACCCTGTATATCATATTTCGTGTGAATACAGAATCATGAGTTAATTTCAACAATATAGTGTTAAGTGGGAGGAGTATAGAAAGTGCAGTGAAAATAAGCCATAAGGACAATTTGGTAGCAAGGTGTTCCTAAGGAACTTCACTTTTCTATATCATGAGTATATGGACAAATGTGCTAAATATTTGGGGTGGAGATGAGACAATGCAACTACAGTTACACAGATTTTGAGATTCCACAGGACTCAAAGATTCAAGTTGAAGTTTTGGATAGTACGTCACCATTTCTCTACTTCATGCTGAAAGAAAGCAAGAAAGAGTGCTATAATATCAACAACTTGGCAGAGTAAAATACCTCTGAGGTATGGAAAAGTAATACTGAGAGCAATACAGTACAGGCCAGTGTGGCTGAAAACACAGAATATTCAACTACAGTTACATCTAGTTTAGAGCATTTAATTAACTTAATCTTTAAGTGGTCTTTACTGCTTCACTCTGCTTTCAAAGTTACTTAAAATGTTGACCAGATATCTCTGTAGGCCTATACATTACACTAGCAAGTTTGTGTGTGAGATTGATGTTTTGGAATACTACAGCTCTCTGACTGTGTCACATGTGTATGCAGGTAGGAGACATCATTGTGTCTAGTATTATTGGTGTTACTTACAAACGCTAAGGAAATTGTAATAAATAGGTGACTGTACTACCAAAACTGCAATATTGCCGGGTAATGAGAAGATTGTGGGAACTGCCGCCAGGGCGAGATTCGGTCGGCGCCACAGAGCGGGAAAATAAGCCACCACCACCACCACCACCACAACCACCAATGCCTGTAGATGTCAATGACCAAGCTGAGGGCCCCGAACCCATTGACCCCTCAGGCTCTGAGTACGAAGCTGTACTCATACACTTCTGGAGTTTCCGGGTACCTTGGGACTTTGAGCGCCTGACCGGCTCAGGAGGCCTGGCGCGCGGGGAACAAGTGTTGCCGGCACCTACATTCTGTTTGCCCGCAGTCGGGGACACGCACACACCATTTATCTACAAATCGGGGGCGCAGGTCAGTATATATATTAAGGAGCAGTGCAGCAGGACTCCTGCTTTCTTACTGGTTAGTTATCAAAGCAACTGTTAGCATTTATCTTCAACATAAAACATACACACAAGATTATTACATTCCTCATTAACTAAAATACTTATAAGGGAAATGAAAATCTAACAATATAAAAACTGGTAATTGTAATAAAACAACACCAATGTATGTGCTTGTTACAGATCTAGACAACATTCTGAAAAGCTATTACAATCAAGTAGACACAAGCACAGTGAAATAAAATATTGATGCATTTAAAAAAAAAAAAGTGTAACTTTAATTTACAAACAAAACAGGAATATGCAATTGAAGACATATGCTAACATGGTACCTCAACCCTTAGCAATCTGCATTCCATTTCAAAAAATAAGAATGTTGATAAGGTAAAATCTACCATTGTAATGCTAAAAACTCTTGTCATTTCTTCTGCACTCCTACACAAAATTACAAAATTACGTGGCAGCTAGCTACCCAAGCCACAACTTCTAACTAATAGTTACCAACACATGTATACCAAAAAGGTATTTTAGGCAGCTATGGTCTCCATCTGTATCCTTTAAATGGAAACAAGAACAAACAAGTAAAAGTAATGAACTGGTCTTAAGTGCAATGGAATGCCAGACTTGAGTGATCAAAGCAACATATGTACAAATATGCCTAGGTGACAGCTTGAGTACGAGTGATTAGTGACATGTATGAATACACCTTAAAAACATAGCCCTGAAATTAAGTAAACTCACATTAGTAATTGACTATATCAACTGAGATTAGTGATGAAGCTTTTAAGTGTAAGAATCAGCTCAAAGTTACTGAGCAAACAAAAAAAAAAAAACCAGAAATTACATAGTTTGACAATAAATTAACAAAAAGGAACTAATGTGGGTATGACAAAACACAGAGGAAAAGAAAATCAAAGCATATTTGAGAAAATAATAATATTAGCATGAGGATACTGAAGGACAAAGGGTAGATGCTATTTACCATTCCCTGTTACGGATCAGCAGCTCCACAACCATTCCATTTCTACTGCACTGGACTATGATACACTACTTCATCCAAAACATATTTACAATCATCCATTCAGTCAGTCATTCATATAAAATCACTACAGATTTTCTAAGTGCCTGCTGCTTATTTCAGATCTAGGAGCAAAATGGGAAGGTGTAGCAGTGAAACCTATTTTATGCACACTTACTGAGACGACGCATCAGATTTCCAAAAGATGGTTGGTTCGATGAAGAATCCTCTTTATTTCGCAGGTCACGCAAGCAGTGGTCAGCTCTATTGAATTTGATGTTTGGGACAGACAACAGTCGTCCATCACGCTTCTCAAAACTTTTCTTCTTCAATTCACGACGTGGTGGTCTGACAGGCTTTCCATCTGTGTCAAAGAGTGGTAAGTCTACAGGCCTGTTAACCTTCTTAGTAATAACAGTCTCACCAAATTCCTTTGTGTCATCCTGTATGGGAGTGGTTGGTTCTGTGTCACTAGTATCATCAGAATTTCCATTCCTACTGTCCTCTGTAGGATTGAGCAATACTTGTGAGCATGTACTTTCTTGACCGGCAATCTCATCTGTACATTCTTGTTCTTGAGTGTTTGTATCAATCCCTGTGGCACCACAGACAGTACAATCACTATGGGGCTCTGTGTGGGTACAACCAGGTGTGCAAATGTCCTTACTTTCACGTCCTTCTGGAGGTTCTGGTGGAGGGGATTCTGTTTCTGTTGGGTTAACTATGGAAGGTGTACATGGCATATCTGATGAAGAGTAATAAAAGACAGAAGAGCGCTTGTCCTTGCTCTGACTGGTACTATACGGAGCATTTGTTAGTTGTGAGGCAGCTGAGAATGTGTGTTTGAACTTCTGATCTACTCGACTTAATTGTTTCTTGAGGCTGAACCCTTTCCAGTGACTACTTCTACGTCTTCCACTGCTAGGAGATTTAGCTGGCAGTTCCACAAGCGTCTCAGGGTTCTCTAGTTTTAACCCTGGCTGCCCAACAGGACTGGACAGAGCAATGATTGCCTCTTCAACTTCTTCTACATCAGGGCTAGGATGCGATGACACATTGGAGATATCACTTCCAATAGTGTGGGATTGTTTCAGTGGTTGAAGGGTACTGTCACTTCCTTCACTGTCTACCTCAGAGATGTCCGTTACCTTACAGAAGGGGCTGGTAAGGGGAATGGCAGCATCTACAGGGACCACGGAAGGCTCTAGAATTTTTGGTGCATCTCTAGAGGGAACCAACTATGGACACATGCATGAAGGAATCATGAGGGCAGGTGGAGAAAAAAAGCAAAAATCAAAATATGTCAAATGATTACATTTTGTAATAGCAATGAGATGAGATGAAGACAAATAAAATTCTCATAACTACATTCAAACAGAAGTAATTTTTGTGGGTGTAGTGGCTCTAATTTCAAGAACAGCTTGTCTTCTCAAGCACGCACAGCAGGAGCCAATACTACCAGGTATACACAACACAGCATATAGAAGCAGAGGTGTGATGACACCCACATTCAGCAGTAAATTATCAGTAATTTTTAACTACGTACTTTCTGTAAGAAAAATATGGTATCATAGTAAGTGTCCATCCATTAGAATAATTTCTGATATAACACAGATTTTGCGCAAACTTGGTATAACATTGTTCCACTATAGATCACTCTACTCTGAATTTTCTAACATCAATAGAACCAATATGACAGCCGTCCAAACTTGCGAGGCAGGTACTACAAACACCAACACCAGTTCATGAAGTCTCAAAATGCTGTGTAGTAAATGGTCCTTGAAGAATATGAAAGTGTTATTGTGGTAATAACTGTTTTGTGTAGTGCAAAATAATAATACTGCAGTTGCATAAAATTTATATTTACCTGCTGGTTTCATGTTAATAACTATCAATCATTTTTACACATTAGCATTTAAAAATATGGTGATAAACAGAGCACAGTTTGGTCATTCTAACTAAACAAAATGCTGAGTCCAAAAATAAGTATTTTTGCTTTTTATTAATTATTCTGTACTATTTATTTTAAGTTACATGTGCACTCTTCACACATGGAGCACAACACGAACACATGGAGAGGACACATCTGCCTGTCTGTCAATTATGGCACGAAATAACTTGAAACATTTTAATAGATTATAAACTGAAGTATCCTGCCAAACAGTAACATATCGTTTTGAGTTTCGCTGAAATAGAGACAGTTCAACAGGTTGGTTACACAGGAGCATAGATAAATTTTCATCTCTCATTCATTATTAAACATACTGTCATGAAATTTAATATTAAGCTAATTTACTAAATAATTCTGACAACATTATATATTTGTGTGAATATGACAAGTTTAATGACATAATTTCTGATGTCAAAAAATGCATTTGCCTTTAAGAAGACCCAGTGAACCTTTCAAAAAACTTTGTTTCTTTCTCTTCAGTTACTTTGAAAACTTTCAGTAAGTAGGAAAAACTTACACTGTTCTTGTCTCTAAAGCTCTTTTGCAATATATGTACAATGATTTATGATCAAGGTGCATGCAGAAACCCATGTAGCTGTCAATATAAAGTGTCCGTCACTGGTGTTCAGTTTTAATCAAATTTCAGAACACGTCACAACATTTCACTTAAATTCTGCAATACCAACTGTCATGCTAGCCTGTTCATCAGTTCGTAAGTTGGCACAACCACTACACAGGATGGTGACTACTGACAAGTCTAGAAGAGAGTTAAAATAACCGTACATTTGTTCCACAGTTCATGAACTGAACTTAAGACATTGTGAAGTCATCACCGCTTGAGCAGTGTGCACTATGTGTTTAGAAGTTGACCTAAGAATATTGCTGACACTTTTCTGGACAAGAATGTGATAATGTGCTGCCTGGTCAGGGCTACCACACACCTCAGGAAATAGTGAATGAGATGTACAGAAAAATGGTGAAAGAATGATGATTACCAGGGCAATATGGAAGAAGCCTGCTCCAGTGTCCTTTCATAATAAGATACAATTGTCTGTCTGAGCTATGGCATAGCCTCAGAAATGATAATGTCAAAGACATACTGAATTCAGCCTCATATTGGAAACCAGAGAACATCTTATCTCTTGGCAAAAGTAAAGGCAGTCGGAACACCAACATCACCACATGCATAAATTAACAATTTTAGAAGCACTGGTCACTTACTACAAAATGTGAGGAAGTCAATATGGAGTTAGATTTACAGATTATATTGAATAGAGCAAAACTGAGCAGTTAAGGTTCACACTTCACAGCATTTCTTCAAGTAAGTACTGTTTTGTTATACGATTCCCATTTTGTGTCACACCATACTCCCCCAAGTGATCACTCTCTCTTCTATATGCTATGTATGTGGACTAAAATCTATATTTTGTACAACATAGGTCACAATACTAGTTACAGTACTACCACGTTCAACACACCTGGTATGAGTCACAAGAATTCTTATAATTCTTATACTTCTTAATTTTTCTGTACTTAACAGGAACATGTATGTTTACATACATTTTGACATTTGGTAAAGTACCTAGATAAAACACAACTGACCACAAAAAAAAAGTTTCAGATAAAAGATACTGCACGGCTTTTAACAATGGTGATGACATTTCCTATGCTAACATATCATACCAGCACTGAATGTGTTCAGTTTTAATAACTTACCCAGCTAGAATAACAGGCAATACACTTTTGGTCAGCAGCAGTGATAAACCTTGTAAATATATAGGATACCAGTAATTTGTACAAAAGTGTATTGCATGCATTTATACAGGTACAACACACATTATCCGAATTTAAGAACTGTTTTAATATCACAATATGCAGAAAGACTAATGTTCTGAGACAAGACCGTACAGCAGTTTCTGACAAAAAACATAACCAAGAAAGTTGAAGAATAAAAGACCAATTTGATGTCACTTGCTATTTTATTTCACTTCTTACATGCTCAACATGTTTCGGACATTAATATATCCATCATCAGGAGCTTGCAACTATTCTATTGAATTACCACATTGGTCATATTGTTCTTGGTTCGATGTGTGTTGGATATTCGGTGTGGTTGGGTTGGAGTGGTATCTGTATACCGCTCCAACCCAACCACACCGAATCTCCAACACACATCGAACCAAGAACAATACGACCAATGTGGTAATTCAACAAAATAGTCGCAAGCTCCTGATGACGGATATATTACTGTCCGAAACATGATGAGCACATAAGAAGTGAAGTAAAATACCAAGTGACATCAAGTTGGTCTTTTATTCTTCAACTAGCTCAATGATGCATGGTCCAATAAACATAAGATGACCAAGAAAATCTGGAATCTTTGTGTGTACATCCACTGGCGAGTAAATGATTAAAACAGAATGAAAGATTCTGATGGCAGTGAGAGTCGTGATAACAGGCTCTTGGGATGTAATTCCAAGTAGATTGGTATGTGGGTACACATGTCTTGGAAGACCCTGCTGTTGCCATTTACAGAGCAGAAGGTCAGGCAGCAGTTTCCTCCAGAACTTTTGTGTGTCTTCACTAAACTATGTGGTTTTACACTAAAGGATACTGTAAACTCATGACAGGTTGCATAAGTTCTGAAATACATCCATTTTGTCATGAGTACATTATTTAGAGGTAAACAAACTGTACATATGCATGCACACACACACACATATATAAGTGTTATATTCAGACGTCTAAAAGTTAATTCTGAACAGCAAATCAGATGGAAAAGGAGGACAGACAAGACTCAATTGTCCCTGTAAATGTGTTAAAGAAAAAGAAACCCAGAGAGACGGAGAAGTAAATCTAAAAAAAAGTGTTCTTTTGTGTTACATCAGCATTATCAGAGGCACCTGCTGCCTCCATATCTCTCAAGATGGAAGCAACACATTTCTTCATAACACTTGTTATGACTTAGAAATAAATGCTGTTATAAACTGGAGGGCCACAATCTTAACTTTCACTGCCATTAAAATCTTACATGTCACATAAATCCTAAAAAAGTTCGCAACATTACCCACAGGTTATTTAAGAAATGTGCGTGAGAGGAACACATCATACAGACCACTAGTTCTCAAATTCCTCATGCTTGTGGCACGCCTGGTAAATTCACTTTCTTTTTTGGCGGCACACCAGAAATGGAATAAGGAAGTATAATTTATTATGAGAATACACTGGCTATTACAAAAATGTCAGTTACTGTGTAAAAAATGTGATGAAGATGAAGGCGGGTGAATCCTTTGTCTTAACACCGATTTGAAAAATTTAAGTAAGTACAGTAGTTCCCAGAATATATAATGATGCCCCTCAGTTCAGCAAAGACTTCACAAAACCCCCACTCCCCTTCTTAAATTTGTGTATTTGTATAATGCACCTTTATCAGTTTTCGTATTTTTAAAACTTTAATTTGCATATTTCATTCCATATAACCATTCTCATACTCTGAACCCCACAGCACATCAGCCAATGATTGCTGATGTAAGACTGAACAAAAGGGTGTGTGTGTGAAGATAGAAAAATGTGTGTACATTTATGTGTGTGTTGTCAATAAGAAACTGAATTTTAGAAACTTGATAAATGAGGCTTAAAAGTGTGTGTGACTTTGAGCTTGTGTTCATACTTAGTATAGAAATCTAAACAGCAATCAGGGAACCTGAGGGAGGGGGGGGGGGGGGGGCAACTTTTTACTTAAAAAAAATTATACTAGAAAATGTGACATAAAATGTCCAGAAATATAAGTTAGGGAAAGTGATGTAAATCACACCACCATGAGAAAGTCAATTCTTTGCTTAATATAAATGCTGTTGACTTGGTGTATGATTCCTTCAAAGATATTTCAGCTGTGCAGTGTTTCTCTAACCACAAATAGCAATGTGATCTTGATCAACAAATCTCTGCAAAATTCTGGTCCAGACATTTTTAAAGCCAGTATATGAACTTCAATTTTCACTTTCAGGACTTGCCATGTCATTCGTTAAAACTACTCTGTTTTAGAGCACACCATTCTCTACAGGTGACCTAACCAACTTATCCTTTGCCCTCTTATCCATTTTACTATATTTTCCCCTTCTAGTTCTCGGAAGTACCAGGTTAGATACCCTAAATTCCACAGTGGTCAAACACCCTATCAGGACCAAACATGTTGTCAAATTTTACAAAAAAAAATGCCCTACGAAATATCCATACTTAATGCCTATAGAATCAGGGAGGCCATATGTACAATTAAAGAGTCACATTCTTTCGACTGTGAGGATGGATAAAAACTGAACTAAATAAGGTCTCACCTACTGTCCCCAAAAAGTGCCTCTTAATCACAGAGTCCCTTCCCAATAGAAAACATGATGCTCCACACTCCTGTGAGACATACAGTTCAGGACTCAGCTCCGTGACCTCAGATGCTCAAAATGGAGGGGAAATGTGAACAAGGATTTGTTGAAAGGAAACATCACTGCTGCGAGAATGACTGGGCATATTATGGTATACTTAATGAATAAATTTGTTGCAACTACCGGTGTGAGAATACAATGGCTACACACCAGTCTTAACTGGTAAGTAAATGTACTTCCTGTCATTACCAGTGTGAGTTACAAAAGTTGGACGCGCAAGGCAAGTTTTGAAATTTATGTTGGAGACAGAGAGTTCAATCCCAACCCACATACATAATGCCTTCATTCTACTTAAAAATCATTCATCTGGAATATGAAGTCCATATTGTATGCCCAAAATTCCCAACAGCATCAACAAATGACATAGCTAAGCCCGAAAGCCAAATTAGACATTATCTATATTATTTTTGTCAAAAACTGCTTCTCTTGTCAATGAACTACATCTTCTTCACTCTGAGCCCAACCAATTACCAGGTCAAAGGAAATGCCCCAGCTGAGAACCTAGACTGAGATAATGTGTTGGCATATCATACTTTAAATGGTCTTTAATATTATTACACCAAAAGTACTTTGTCTTACACCACTCAAGTCAAGTCTCTGTACAAGTCAGTCATACACTCCGTTGTCTTAAAAATGACAACATTTCTTATCTTAAAAGAAGTTTCTATACAAAAATTATTACTGTAATTTAATTGCAAATTCTGTAAGCTTACATCACATGTATCTATTTGAGAACTTTTGACAGAACACATACCTGGTCTGTGCTGGGGGAACGGCATCGCTCATCCAGCTCTCGAGAGTTGTTGTCACGCTTCGGTGATCGTGGAACTCTTTGATATGGATCAGCTGTGCCATAAAGGTCAGGTGAACTCATATTAAGTATACACACTTTCTGGACGATATCCACTATCACAATTCCAAAATCAGTACCATATGTCATCCTGCAGGACAAATCAGATTCATGATATTAAGACACTCAACACTGCCATCACTTGACAAGACGTACTCCTGCCACCACCACTACTAAACAAAGAATGGAACACACATACACAAAATAATGAGAGAATATGACTAAAGATCTATGACACATGAGAATCCAGAGAATTTTTATGCAACATTTGCAACTTTGGATCAAGTTCAGAAATACAAGATTTTATAGTCATATTATAAACAGTAGGAAATATCATGGCACCATGGATTATGGGATATTTACAATATTGTTATCTATATATGATTGAGAACATTTCAGTGCACAAGCACTAATCACATAGTGATAGTTATGAAATAAAACCCATGACAGCTGACACTGCAATGAAACTATTTATTAAAAACTGAACTGTATGCATGTGTAGATATAAACTATATTAAAATAATGTACTATATAAACTTTAACAGATTGCTTACTAAAATGGAACCCTGAAGAATGTATGTAAATAACGCCAAGGCTGGACTAAAAGGTGGTCCAGCCAGGCCGCTGTCAAAATGTAAGGGGCAATAAAACATCACAGGAATAATCAGAAACAGAAGGCAAGTAAACTCAGGTTTCCACACACACACACACACACACAAAAGAATTTCTCCAAAAATTACTCAAAATTTGGGTATGTGCCCCAAAAATGTTTGCCAGCCCTGTTCTAGGCCAAAATATTTTTAAAGATTATTGGTTCAGAAGGGCGCCACATTATTAGTTTTCTCAGGGTGCCTAGGGCACCCACATTTCTTGGGGCAGCATTGAATAAAGCCTAGTTCCATCAATCAACAAGCAAGCACTGAATATAACTATACTTACATTTACGTACTACAGTTTTACATGTTTTGATCACATCCTAAGCAGATTTCACACTGTTCTTTATGCCTGCATACACAATATGGATTGCAATTAGACATAAGAACATGATGGTACTCACAGGCCATAGGAAGAATTAATGCTGAGGGATGTTATCTGACTAGGCAGCTCTCCATTCATGAGAGGTGTTAAACACACGAGATATGCCTGGAAACCTGGAGGCTTCTTCTGTGGACCTGTGCGTACTCTCAGTGGGGTTGGATAATCTAATGAAGACTGTGGGAAGCAAATATTCACAATGAACAAATCTGATAAGTTTGGTGGTCCCTTTAAGTGTGAGATTTATTTCCCCCAAATCTTTAAAATTTCAGTAAACAAGGAACAAATCCTCATTTAATGTTGTCCTGGGGGAGTAAGAGATTTGAACATTAAACTGTGGAACACCTTGAAAGTAGAACAATTAATTCTGAGAGTGAATGAGGTAAAAGGTAAAATTGTCCCTGTCCATGCCAATGAAGCCATATGGAGGCAGCAGATGTACAGCTCTACTCATTCTTAACCATGGTGCTAGATATGGAGGTTAGTGGTGAATATCACGCCCTGGCCACTTTACCCTCAGTAAAATAACACCAGTACCCACTGAATAAGAGGCTGGGTGGGAACCAGAGCTGGTCTGGAAGTTTTGTAGAAGAGAAAATCTCTTGACCTGCCAGAATTCGAACTTCAGACCGTCCAACCCATAGATTAATTGAAAGAAAAAAATCTTAACTAAGAGAAAATCTTCAATTGAGGAGCATTAAATGGGTGGTAATGAAACATCCATAAAACATCACTGAAACATTACAATTATAATCTTTACCACACGATTCCAAACTTGTCAGTAGCCATGACTATTGTGGCCATAGCAAAGGGGACTTACATAAGAGTCCCTCGTTAATGTGGCTTACAATACCACCCATGGGTAACAGAACAGTATGGAGAACTGGTGGTGCAATGACTGGCAGGGAGAACTAAAGGTTTTGGACAGTAACCTTCCCCACTTCCACTCTGCGTCAAAAATCCCATATGGCCTATAAGACCTACTGTGGGATTGAACCTGGGCCTCCATGGGATGAAACAAGTATCTAACTGCCCAAGCTAGGGTACACCCTAAAAGACCAGAGTAGGAAACCTGATAGTGATAGCTGACATTATTTACATTATAATTGGAAAGCCGCCAAAAATATGAAATATAAAAACAGTTTCAGCTAATAACTGGAAACATGTAAGAAATGTACCATCTGACAAACAGAAGTGTAGCCTCAGAAAATACTTGCATTCCAAATGGAGATTTACTTCAATGAATGGTATTTGAAAAAGATGACTCTCCCCTTTCATGACTAATTTGTACAGAGTGAGACAGAAGTCACTTTTAGAACCGCTCCAATTTTAGGCACGTTTGCAAAATTGGCAAACATGACTAATAGCATCATCACGTCTGTCTGTTTCCGTCTGTCAAGGGTCCGTCCGTATGCATGGAACAACTCGGCTCCCAGGAGATGGATTTTCACAAAATTTGATATTGGAGTATTTTTCAAAAAACTGTCAAGCAAAATTAAGTTTCATTAAAATCGGCCAAGAATAACAGGTACTTTACATCAAGACCATATCTTGCCCATTTCTTCTTAGAACGAGAAATGTTTCAGACAAAAGTTGTAGAGAAAATCAAAAGCACTTTTTTGTTCAATAAACTTTTTTCCACAAATCGTGCCCATTTATGTGATAATGTGGAAAAATATTGTACAGCCGGGCAGGCCACAGATGGCAATATGGCGCATGCGCATTGCATGCTGGCTACCTAAGGCTACAAACACATACTCAGAATATGTATCACTTATTGCTTTTTCACAGCAACAATGGTTCCACGAATGCTCCTCAATGTTACGTTACATGTGCATTGTCTGTCCTGTTAGCATTTACATCACAACTGCCTCATTCTTAATATTAAGCCTACATGCACACAGAGGCAATTTCCAAAATATTTTATAACTTAAGTAAATACGAGAAATGTATCTGTATTGTGTACAGGAGACTGAGTGTATTCATCATGTACAGTAGGTGCACAGTGACTTTTGACTCACTCTGTGTTTGAAGTTATTTGCTAACCATCAGTTTGGTGCTATAAGACAGCACATACAAAATGTTTGTATCAATTAACGTTAGAAAAATAAGTTCATCACACAAAAATTCTACATCAATACTATCACAAGTAGATGGTGCAAATTAATAATGTGAGTTCAATCTGGCAACCCTGGTTACATCTTGTAATTGTAACTATTGTTTATCTGCAAGGGATGGAAATATTGACAATGAGATTAGGAAATGAATACAAAGTAAAATTATTTAAATATCGCTGACATAGCTGGACAGTTTGCTTACATACCTTTTTGCTGTCACCTTCAGCTGAATCAGTTTTGGAAGCAATGCTCAGGCTAGGGCGGGGTGGGTATTCATATTCGGGAGAACAGTCCCCTTCCTCGGGTATTTCATAAGTGATGGGAATTTCTAGCATCTAAAAAAAACGGTAAAATGGTAAACAACTGAACTTCATCCATCAGTCCTGATACTGTGTTTTGCCAGTATAATGTTATGTTACATCTTCCACAACAGTAAGTGAGGGATTTTGATATACGGCCAGCAGCTTTTGTATACACACTTGATACAGTGTGGTATATGAAACGAAACAAATAAAACCTGGTGCAATATACAGACGTTCAAAACTGTAACTTACATTCACAGGAGTAGATATGCTGTAGGATCGAAGACATTATAACGAAGTGCTCGTAAGTCCTTAGCCCACCAGGAAGGAAACAAGCTACTGCGACCAAACTCGGGATTTATTCAACATACTCCCCACGAAGCTCAATACAGTTCTTAGCCTGTTGCTCTAACTTTTGCAAGCCACTCAAAAAAAAATTCAGAAGTTTGTCCGTCCAACTAGGTCTCCACGATAGCAATGACCTCTGCGTTGGACGAAAAATGGCGACCTTCAAATTGTTTTTTTCAGTCCAGGGAACAGGTGGTAGTCCGAGGGGGCCAGATCCAGAGAATAGGGTGGGTGATCAAGACATTGGAAGCCCAGGTAGGCCAGTTTCTTCTCAGTTGCAAGTGCCCGGTGAGCCGGGGCATTGTGGTGCAAGAACGAGACCCCTTTGGTGACCTTCCCGCGGCGTTTTTCCTCCAAAGTGTCCTTCAATTGCACCAGCAGAGATGAGTAATAATTCGCGTTGATCGTTTGGCACTTTGGAAGATAATCAATGAGGAGGATGCCGTCTTGATCTCAAAAAAATCGAGGCGAGAACTTTTCCAGCGGATTTTTGCACTCGGAAGTTTTTGGGGCGGGGTGAGCCGCTATGCTGCCATTCCATTGATTGTTGCTTTGTCTCCGGGTCATAGTGATATAACCAGGTTTCGTCCATGATCACCAATCGCGACAGGAAATCGTTTGGATCGCGCCGAAAAGATTCCAAAAGTTCCTGAGACGACTGGCACCGTTGACGTGTTTGATCCGCGTTCAGGCATTTCGGGACCCAGTGCGCGGAGAGCTTCCGCATGTCCAAATCTTCATGAATGATGGACCCAACCCGCTCACGTGAGATGCCCAGTTGCTCAGCTATTGATTTAGCCGAAATCCGGCGGTCTTCCAAGATTAGCTCGTGAATTTG
>Ga0123355_10002254_pt1 | contig 27209 bp, 22 predicted proteins | sample TergutEmb28metaG_3_FD_89872 | JGI IMG/M metagenome (GOLD analysis project Ga0123355, IMG submission 89872) | Embiratermes neotenicus P1 segment gut microbial communities from Petit-Saut dam, French Guiana - Emb289 P1 | ecosystem: Host-associated > Arthropoda: Insects > Digestive system > Gut ... | reverse complement strand
TTTCCAACTGTCGTGCGCCGCAAAGGTGCTTGTCTTCGTGAGTATATACCCGCGTGGCGGCTTCGCCACTGCAATAGCCGCAGCCATCGGCCATGCAATTAGCGGGTGGATAATGCGGCTTGGCCACTGCTGCGCTGATGATATCAGCGAACGTTTGCGAATAATTTTGGCAGGCCGAAAAGCGCAGTGCAAAGAAGGGCGCGGTTTTCTTCATGCCCATTTTCGCCATTTGTTTGCCGTGCAGTTCGTGTTTAAACACAAGATAGGAACGCTGCTTTTTGGGGCTGTAGCCCAGCGCAGTTAAGCAAGCGGCAAGCTCTTGGTACAGCGGTTGTTCAACCACGGGGTCAAGTGATGCCAAAAATGAATTGAGCAATTGTTCTTGTCTTGAGGTCATTGGACGTGCTCCTTGCTTGTGTCAGCATGCCTGGGCGGATGTGAATCCGCCCGGGATTTTGTTTAGGGTTTCGGGCGGCATGATTGCCGCCCAACAGGTTGTGCGTTAAGCCGGGCTCAATCCATAGCTGTGCCTCAATAAAATCGTAAGGCTGAAGATTGCGGAGGAATGTTTCTGCGTTGCCGTGCGAAGCGATGTGCGCGAGTAGCTCATCCATCAAAAACGGGCGTTGCCGCTGAGGTGAATCCATGAACTTGCAACTGTCGCCGAAGGTAAAGCTCACATGACGTGGGTCAATTTCGTGCAGCGCAATGCGAAGGGTTTCACCGCGATCAAAATTGTCGTGAAGGCTATCGCAGCCTTGCAACACAAAATAAAATGGATGATTGGTTTGCGGTTGCCCGCCCAGTGCGATGAATTGCTCGTGCAGCCATTGCTCGGTGCGCAGGCGATGCTCATAATACCATGCGAAGCTTGCGCCAAAGCGTTTGTGTGCACGGCAGGGGCTTTCTACGTGCAATCTTTTTGCTAGTGCAAAAGCTTCATCTTTGGGTAGCTGCGTAATGCTTTTCAGCGCAGCGCTGTTTGCGTGGCGGTAATTGACGATGTATAAGTCCATCATTCACTCCGTGGGCGTGTTAACATTGCAGGGGCGGATGTGAATCCGCCCGGGATTTTGATTAAGGTTTCGGGCGGCATGATTGCCGCCCCTACAGCTTGAGCGTCATTCAAGGTCATGAATAAACAGCCCACTGAGCAGCTTGGGCTCAAACCATGTGCTTTTTGGCGGCATGATGTTCCCGCTGTCCGCAATGGCGAACAGGTCATCCAAGCTGGGGGCATACAACGAGAATGCCACACGCATGTCTTCGGCACAGCGGCGTTCCAGTTCATCCATCCCGCGGATGCCGCCAATGAACGCAATGCGCTTGTTGCGGCGCGGGTCGTCAATGTTCAGCAGTGGCTCAAGCAGGTTGCGTTGCAGAATCTCCACATCCAAGCGACCAACGGGGCTGCGCTCGTCGTAGGTTCCAGCGTGCGGACGCAGTTTGTACCACTGCCCATCCAGATACATGCCAAAGCGGTGTGGTCTGTTGGGCTTGTATTGTTCTGGCATGGGCACAACGCTGAAATTTTCGTCAATTAGGGCTAAAAAATCTTCAGTCGTGTGGCCGTTGAGATCCTTCACCACGCGGTTATAGTCGAGGATTTCCAGCTGCTCGTGCGGGAAACATACCGCCAAGAAAAAGTTAAATTCCTCCTCGCCGGTGTAGCTGCGGGCGGCAGCGCGGCGAGCAAGCCCCACATGCACCGCCGAGGCACTTCTGTGGTGCCCATCAGCGATGTAAAGCGCGGGGGTTGCAGCAAATGCAGCTTGCAGTTGCGCAGTGAGCGCAAGGCAGTTAATCGCCCAGCATTCGTGGCGCACGTCAGCTTGGGTGAAATCATATTCGGCAGGGTGCGTGCTGCACCAATCGTCTAATCGCTTGGCAATGCCTTTTTGGTCACGATAGGCCAAGAAAATCGGGCCGGTGTTGGCGTTGCAAGCCGTCACGTGGCGAATGCGGTCTTCCTGCTTATTCTGCACGGTCAGCTCATGCTTTTTGATAATGCCATTTTGGTAGTCGTCAATGCAGGCACAGCCAACCAGACCCGTTTGCGTGCGGTCGCGCCAGGTTTGGCGATATATGTAGTACTGCGGCGCATCATCTTGCGTGAAGGTGCCTTCGGTGATGAAACGCTGCAAGTTGGCCGCTGCAGTGTCGTATACGATATCGTCATACGGGTTAGTGCTTTCGGGCAGGTCAATTTCCGCCATGTCGATGTGCAAAAACGAGTGCGGATTGCCTGCGGCACGCACGCGGGCTTCAGCGCTGCTCATGGTGTCATAGGGCAGTGCGGCCACGGCGGCGGCGTGTTCTTTGGTTGGGCGAATAGCGCGAAATGGGCGGAAGATTGCCATAGGATTCCCCTTTGTGCACCTGCGGTGGGCAGCTCGCGCTTTTATGCGTTGCTCATCCAGCGTTCATGCCCGCGTCGATGCCTAGTTTAATATAACTTATATTATAGCACATCTTGACGCAAAAAGGCAAGTGTTTTTTTGTGGGTGGAGTTTGTGTATTGTTGGTTATGGTTCGGGCGGCGTAATCGCCGCCCCTACATGTTGCGGTTTGATGTAATGCGGCGGGTAATATCCACCTGTAGGGGCGGCAATTATGCCGCCCGAGATATTAATAACAGCCCATTTCCGTCACATTGCACAAACTTGTCCTATTTCCCCAAAACCGAACAAATAAATCTTGACAAATGGGGGGGGGGGGGCTTTTATTTTTTTTTATTTTTCACAAAGGAGATTGTTTCGCATGAGGAAGTGGACTAGCTTGGTTTTGGCGTTGGTCATAGTGTTTGCGCTGGGCGCAGGGTTGGTAGGGTGCGGCAATGAAAATAGTGAAGCACTTGAAGGAGACGAAGATATATTTTATGGCGCACGCTCGCCTGCTGAATTAGGGCAACTGATGGAAAGCGCATTTGAGCGCGTAGATGTAGATGCAGTTTGGCGACTTATCATACATTCTCAATTCCCCACAATGTCACTCTCTGCCGCCGAAGACCTTTACGGATTAGAAATGATGGAGGGAATTGGGATATTTCTTGGTGATGAGGCGTTATCTGCAATGCTTGAGCGCGAGGTAATGGATGAGATGCGTCTTTATGAGGGTCTTTTGGTGGATTCAATTAGGCGCTTGCGATTTACCGAAGATATTGAAATTTATGCAGTAAGGTTTAATGAGCGTTGGTTTTTTACCTAAGGATAATATCATTCACCGAGCGGAAATATTCCGCTCGGCTTTATCATAATAACGCAGCAGCTATTCCTCCCCACGCATGCCCTGCACCACCCGCACCCCGCCAAAGGCTAAGGAAGCCGCCGCCGCGCACAGCGCAACCACGTGCAGCACACGCAGCACCTTGGCCGTGCGGCTGGCGATTTGATAACCCCGCAGGGCGGAAAAAATGGTTTTGGTTTGGTTCATGTTGATTCTCCTCTACATTTCAATTAATACACCGTGTGCCACAGCGGGGATGCTCTCGCCTTGCAGCGGCGAAATGGCAGACAACAACGCGCCCGTGCCGATGAATAACACTCGCTTGAGCTCGCCCGAGCGCATGCGTGGCAGAATCTCCGCGCACAACACAGCCGCAGAACAGCCTAAGCCTGAGCCGCCTGTGCCCACATCCTGCGCGATAATATCATACAGCATTAGTCCGCAATCGCGGTGCAGCAGGGCAAGGTCGAGCCCGGCCTGTTGACGCGCGAGCTCGTGCAGCAGCTGCGTGCCAATTTGGCTCAAATCACCAGTAAGAATGAGATCATAATCACTTGGCTGCGTGTTGGTGCCCTGCAAAAACCGCCGCAGGGTATCCCACGCAGCAGGAGCCATGGCGGCGCCCATTTCGCTGGGGTCGGTCACACCCATGTCAATCACGTTGCCGAAAATCGCGCGGGTGATGCGCGGCTGTGGCGTGTTGCTTTCGTGCGATAACACAACAGCACCCGCCGCGGTAGCCGTGCGTTGTGCGGTTGGCGTGGGTTGCACGCCCAATTCTAAGGGGTAGCGAAACTGCTTTTCGGCAGAGCAAAAGTGCGAACTGCCGCAGCAACTCACTTGAGATAAAGCACCGCCATCCACTAAACTTGCACCCAGCGCGAGCCCCAGCGCAAAGCTGGCGCATGCGGCATACACCCCCGCAAAGGGGATGTTCTCGTCACGCAGCGCAAAGCCGGTGGCGGTGCATTGGTTCATTAGGTCGCCGCCAATGTGCAGGTCGATTTCCTCTGCCGTGCAACTCGCGGCTGTTATGGCATGCAGGATAGCTGCCGCTTGCAGTGCTGTTTCGGCCTGCTCCCACGTGGGTTGACCAAGGCGTTCATCCAGGAATATCTCACTGAACTTGCCTGCAAGGGGCCCCTCGCCCTCGATTTTGCCCCCCACTGCGCCCTGACCGATAATCACAGGTGGACGATTAAATTCAACAATGCTTCTTGCTATTCTTTTTCCCATAAATACTCCCGCGCGAAGCGCCAGCCCAAAGATAAAAGAGCACAGCGAAGCGACTAAAATGTTTTTTGCGTCACTTTTTTCAAAAAAGTGACAAAATCAACGTAAGAACAAGAAATAAATCACGCCGTATAGCGAACACACCGCCGTGCCAAAGGCCAGCACCGGCCCTGCTAGGCGAAACATGTTCGCACCAACACCCAGCACCAAACCCTCATGATAGTGCTCCATGGCGGGGGCGACGATGGCATTGGCAAAGCCTGTGATGGGCACAGCTGTGCCTGCGCCTGCGTGCTTGCCGATTTTGTCAAACACACCGAGTGCGGTGAGCACGGCGGCGAGAAAAATCAGCGCACAGGGCACAATGATTCGCTTGTGCTGCTGCGAAACACCGAAGGCAATGCAGACCTGCGCAATGCCCTCGCCCAGTGCGCAAATCAGCCCGCCCACAACGAAAGCAAGAATCAGCCGCTTGGCGTGTGGGGTTTTGGGCGAAACTTGCTTGACTAAGTCTTGATATTGCTCATGCTGTTGTTCATGTTCCATGAAAATTCTCCTTTAACAGGACGCTATCTGCGTGGCAAATAAAAATACACCTCTCGGTATAGTCTTACCGAAAGGTGTGTGAATTATGAATGATATAGTGGTTTAGCTTGAAAATGGTTCGCCCTACTCCACCCTCACCCCTCGCGACTCGGGGAGCTCCCTCCCAAGGAGGGAGCGGAGGCTTAAGAGGCTAACGATAGCGTAACTTTCAGCTGCAAACCCACGCTCCCTCCTTGGGAGGGAGCTCCCCGAGTCGCGAGGGGTGAGGGTGGCGAGCGTAAATATCAATGCGAAATTTTATATAGAGCAATCTTCAAGTTATTTGAATAATTACGTCCCATTTAGCATTGCATCGGTTGCCGCGCCGCGCCGCAGCCGATGGGAGTATATCTCACCCATGGGCCAGCTTTGATTCCACGGCAGGCGCACACGTGGTTTGTCGAGCACATATACCGTAACACCGCGCACGCCAAATCGTCTAACCATCGCGGGGTCATATAGATGGATGTCCACGATGGGCGGGTTGCTGCGATGCACAAAACCGCCGGTGTCCACCGCAATGGCATAGCCATAGATGAACGTGCCGCAGTTGCTCACAATCCACAAATGTGAGCCATAGGGAATCACACGTGGGTCAACGGCCACAAACCCGCTGCGGCTATACACACCAGTGGCGGTTTGCCCGCGCCAATAATACGCCGTGCCCACACCGGTGTGATAACGCTTGACCATGTTGGCAGGGCGGTTGTTCACGATTTCCAGTCCCGGCGGCGGGGTGAGGGTGGAAATGGTGTTGTGTGCACGAACGGGCGGCGCAGTTGTGGGCGTGGTTTGGGTAGTGGTTGCGGCTTCTTCAGTTGTTTCGATTGTCGTGGTCGTGTGTTCTGTTGTGGTGATGACTTCGGGGCTGTGCGCTGGCGATGTGCAGGCGAAGGAAATCACCAACACAACCAAGACGGTGCAAAGCAGCTTGGTAAGCAGTGCTGTGCGGATAAATTTGCCGCGCGGCATATGTCTGAATGAACGTAACAGGGCAATCAGCCTTTCTTTGTGTGTTATACAAAGAATAGGCAATTGGCGGACAAATTATTCATGCCCACGTGCTGTCATCGTGTTTTAACAGGCGCACGCGTGTGATTTGCGTGCTGTCGCAACCCAGTGCATGCAGCAGCAATGTGGGGTTGAGATTCACCGTGCTGCCGGCCGCCAAAGTGCAGTTGAGCATGTTGTCTTCAAAGATATAACGCTTCACCATGGGCATGAGTTCGATTTCTTTTTCGACTTTACGGTGGCCCTTTTTGCCCATTTTTTTCGCCGTTAGATTGCCCGCGTGCAGCAGATATTGCGCTTGCGCGACATCGCCTTGCACGGTGATGCGATACTCAGCGGCGGCGATGTCCCCGGCTTTATCCCAAGGCTCTTGCACGTTGAGCACGCGCAAACCTTCGGGCAGCACAGCGTTGAGCCGCGCTTTCACCTCATCGTGCGGCACTGTCTCTAGCAAGCGAACATCGCAGGCTTCGCGCAGGCCTTCTTGGCCCAGAGGCAGTGGCAGCGGGAAGGCCAGATATGGATGCGGATTAAAGCCCTCGGTATACCACACGGGCAAAGCCGCACGGCGCACGGCACGGGTGAATGCGCGCATTAAGTCCAAGTGGGAGATGTAGATGGCGCGGCCACGCTTTTCGAAGAATATTCGGGTTGGGGTCATGTTGTGTCCTTTCGGGCTTAGTTGCTAGGTGTTTCTTTTCTATCTCGCCTATGTTTTCCATTGAGGCTGACCACAGGATAATTATCGTTAATTTTTCTGTTCTTGTAAAGGTCTTGCCTCATGCTTTTCAATAATGATGTTAGCGTTTCGTCATGTTCTTCACGTGTGAAGCCGTTTGTATTGTCGCAGCCGATGAGTCTACTGAATTTTCGCAAGTTTGCAACAACATCAGAGTTGCCAATTAAAAGGATATGATTATGCGCATCGGACAACTTGCTTCTTGCATCTTCGATATTATCAGACAATACATTATTACTAAGAGCGCCTATGTATTCTAAGTAGCACTTTTCCTTCAATCTACGTTCGTCTGCTCTTAGCTGGCTGCGTTTTGCAAAAAAATACGAGAGAGATGCAGTTATTGCAGCGAGTACTATACCTACGACAGGAGCTAATACTTCTGTCCAGTTATCAATGGTCATGAGATTGCCTCCGATAAATTTCACGCATATTTAGTTATTCCCTTTCGGCTTGTAAAACTTCCGATTATCCAGTGCCCACAGCTTGTTGGTGTATTCCCCCGGCTGCACGCCTTGCAGGGCAATGTCAATTTCGAAGATGCGCGCGTCCAGCAAGTCCAGCTGGGCGAGCACTTCGGCCTCAAGGAACATCGGCAGCTTGGCGCAACCGAACTCCGCTACGCCATGATGTGAAATTAACATGTGTTGCAGCAGCAGCGTGGTTTCTTCGTCAAGACCGACTTCTTGGGCTTTTTGCTCCAGCAACACCGCACCGCCCACTAGATGCCCCACCAGATTGCCGCGCAGAGTGTAGCCTGAGGCAAGCCCCGTGGCAGGTACGTCGTATTCAGCAAGCTTTTCAATGTCATGCAGAATCACGCCGGCAAACAGCAGGTCGCTGTTGAGCTGTGGGTAAAGCGCGGCCACGGATTGTGCCATGCGCAGGATTGACACCGTGTGCCACAGCAAGCCACTGCGCACTGCATGATGCAGCCGGAACGCTCCCGGCCAATATAGCAACTGTATTTCGCGCTCTTGCAGGATTGCCAACACAAGCTCTTTCAGCTTTGCGTGTGAGAATTTCTCCACACAGGCGCGGACTTCCGCTAGCATTTCTTCGCCGGGCTGCGGTGCACAGGGCACGAAATCGTCCATGCGCACGTTGTCACTTTCTTCCACCAGACGAATGCGCTCCACGCGGAATTGATCCACGCCGTTGTATACCGACAGCGTGCCGCGTATTTTGACTAAGTCATTGGCTGAGAATTTGTGCACGCCAGGGCGAAAATCCCAGAATTTTGCGTTCATTTCGCCGGTGGTGTCCATCAGCGTCAGGTCAAGATAGGCGGCGCCCTTGGCGGTGATTTTTTGATCCACGGTTTTCAGCAGGCAAAAGCCTTCAAGCGTGCCCGTGGCGTTGTTTACAGGGGTGAAATTCATAGTTGCTCCTCTTGGGTAAATTTAATGTATCACCATTATACCGCATTTGGCACAAAAATGCAAGAAAAAAAGCTTGCGCTCACCTTCCAAATTTGGTAGAATAATATGGACAAGGGAGGTGAGCGTATGCGCCACGACGAAACTGATAAAAAAATCGACTGGCAGGCCTTTGCGCCGCCACCGGAGGCATTGGAGTTTGGCTCAAACAAAGCAGAGGCACTGCCAAAAAAGCAAAAGAAACAACGCAAGCCACGCCGTCCGCGCGGTATATTGCGTCGTGTGCTGCTTTGGCTGATGATTGTGGTGCTGGCCTCGGCGGGAACCATCGCCGTGTTGGCTGTTGTTGCCGCCATGCGCATGAACATTGCACCCATGCAGCCCACGCATGCCGCCATTGCGCGCCGTCCAGGCAGCAGTCCGCTGGTGACGACCATTCTGGTGCTTGGGGTAGATGACGGTTATCGCGCAGATGCCGTCATGCTGGTGAGCATTGACCACCGCACTGCCACGTTGCGCCTGACCTCCATCGCGCGGGACACCCTAGTGCGCTACCCCGGCGGAGATTTTCGCCGCATCAACGAGGTAACGATAGGGCAGCACGGCAGCGGCTCACGTGCAGCGCGTGTGGTGGCCGAAAACTTTGGCATCCGCATTGACCATTATATCCTGTTGGACTTTGGTGTGTTTGCGAACATCATCGACGCACTGGGCGGCGTGGCCGTGCCGATGACAACGCGTGAGATTAACTATCTCACCAGCCGCACTTGGCTGCGCAGGCATCTCAATGCCAACGATCTTCGCCGTCAAATGGAGCAAAACGGTGCAGTTTGGCTCACCGGTCAACAGGCGTTGATGTTCTCGCGCATTCGCACACTAGACGATGATTTTGCACGTGGCAGCCGTCAACGCATCGTCATCAATGCCATGTTGCAACGCCTGCGGCAAAATCCGCTGTTGATTATTCCGCTGGCCATCAACGGTCTGCCCGGCGTATACACCAGCATCAGCCACCCGCGCGTGGTCTCGCTTGCGCTCAGCGCGCCGCTGCTCACGCTATACCGCACCGCCGAGCACCGCATCCCCGCGCCCGGCACATTCCGCAACGAAACCCGCAACCGGCAGTTCGTCACCATCCCCAACTATGCTGAAAATGGCCGCCTGCTGCGTGAGTTTATCTATGGGTGACGTGTTCTTTTTTTGCAAAAAAAGAACCAAAAAAACCTATGCGCTTCGCGTGGGAATTTTATAGAGATGTGTAGATGTTGCCAAGGCCTCCCCCTCGGGGGAGGAAAGCGCGTCGCAGACGTGCAGGTGGGGGTTGCGCGAAAGAACCAAAAAACTTTAGCCGCTTCGCGGTGGATTTTTAATGAGAGTCGAAAAAGCAAGCCCCAATTCCCCTCAGCGGGGTCCCCGGAAATGCTTGCATTTTTGGGGTGGCGTGTGGAGGGGTGCCGTCGCAACGGCGGGGTGGTTTTCGCGGAGCGAGGATTTTAATCAAAAACAGCAAACCCCCACATCAAACGTGGGGGTTCGTTTTATTTTCAACCATCCATGAGCAATCGGTTAGCCGAAACAGCAAGCAGATCAACTCAAAACGTTCGTCAACCATTGGCTGTTACTCGGGTAGTTGCAACCAAATCCACACCAGTGCCAGCGATGTCGCTCAGCAACACATCACCCACAGCAATGGGGGCTTTGGCAATCATGCCACGCGTGGCTTGCGCGCAATCCATCAGGGTATTTTTTGGCACAGGTGCGGTGGTTTTCACGCTCACCATGGGTAGGTCGCCATCTGCAACACGCAGCGTGGAGTGAAAGCTGCGCGCGGGGTTAGCGACTTCTGCGCGGGCATAGGCAACGCCGCGGCCGCAGTTTTGACCGGTGATATTCACGATGTTTTCGTTGTCGTCCACCGTGGCGGTGATGCTGCAGCCCATGGGGCACGCCGTGCAGATCATCTTCATTTTCGTCATACTACCACCTCCACGATTAGTTCTTCAATGCCTGCAAGCTGTTCAGGATTAACGACAAGGTGTTCCATTTCGCCGGGCGTGATGCGTGCGCGGCGTTCGCTCGCCAGCACGGTGTCACCTGCGCGCACTTGCACTGTCGCATCGGCATACACTTGTCCCACGCGGAAATACAGCGATACGGGCTGTTGTGCACGCTTATTCACGCGTTGCGGCACAACATAGCGCACACCGTTTTCGCCTTGCGTATTGATGTAATCTCCATTGGTGTTTGAGCTGGTTTTGCAATATTGCGCAGCAGCAGTGCCGGCAACCTCTGCTTCTAGGGCAACATAGTCCACCAAGTCATGCACGTGCAGCACATTGCCGCAAGCAAATATGCCGGGGATTTCCGTCTCGCAGGCTTCGTTCACTTGCGCTCCGCCGGTGATCGGGTCAATCTGCACACCGGCTGCGCGGCTCAGCTCATTCTCGGGAATCAACCCCACCGAAAGCAGTAGCAAATCGCAGGGCACATGTTCTTCTGTGCCGGGGATGGGACGGCGGTTGTCGTCCACCTGTGCGATGGTCACGCCGGTCACGCGGTCGCTGCCGTGGATGTCAATCACTGTGGTGCTCAGCTTCAACGGAATGTCGAAATCGTTCAGGCACTGCACAATGTTGCGCGTGAGTCCGCCCGAATAAGGCATGAGCTCGCAGACCATTTTGACCTTGGCGCCTTCGAATGTCATGCGCCGCGCCATAATCAAGCCGATGTCGCCGCTGCCCAAAATCACTACTTCGCGGCCGGGCAGATAGCCGTCCATGTTCACGTATTTCTGAGCAGTGCCCGCGCTCAGCACGCCCGCAGGCCGCGCGCCCGCAATGTTCAGCGCACCGCGTGGACGTTCGCGGCAGCCCATGGCCAGCACGATAGCCTTTGCGTTCAGCTGCATGAGGCCGTCGGCTTTATTCACGGCAATCACTTGATGTGATTCGCCGGGTTGTACGTCTAAGACCATGGTGTCAAGTTTAACTTCAATGGCAGGGTTTGCTTCGATTTTCTCGATGAAACGATGCGCGAATTCAGGTCCGCTGAGCTCTTCTTTAAAATAATGCAGCCCAAAACCCGTGTGAATGCACTGCATGAGAATGCCGCCTAAAAATGTCTCGCGTTCTAATATCAGCACGCGAGCTGCGCCGTTTTCTTGCGCTTTTAGGGCAGCAGCCATGCCCGCAGGTCCGCCGCCGATGACAATTACATCATATTCCAAAATAGTATTCCTCCTAGCCAATTTGATGTGGCTTTAATAGTGAACAGCGAAGCGACCCAGCCGCACCGCAGGTGCTCACTTAGTCCTCCCCAGCAATACTTGTGAATTTCCGCCGCTTTTCGTCACATCTTCCATGGGCATGTCCAGCTCGTGGGCGATGATCTCCAGCAACTTGGTGCCGCAAAAACCGCCTTGGCAGCGCCCCATGCCACTGCGTGTGCGGCGTTTGATGCCGTCGACATCGCGCGCACCGGCAGGGGAGTGAATGGCGTGCAAAATCTCGCCCTCGCTAATGGTTTCGCAGCGGCAGATGATGCGCCCATAGGCGGGCTGCTCTTTCACCAGTGCGGCGTATTCTTCATGGTCAAGCTCATGCACGCGAATGGGTTTTGCGCGTGAGGGATTCCAGCTTGGTTTGGCGGGCGCATTGCTCACAGCCATTTCCGCAAGAGCCGCGGCAATGGCCGGCGCAGCACTCAGCCCGGGCGATTCAATCCCGCCGGCATGAATAAAACGTGCATTTACTGCACTGGGTTCAATCACAAAATCGTGGCGGTCACAACGTGCACGCAACCCCGCAAAGGAGGTAATCGTGTCGCGAACTTGGTAATCTGGCAGACTGCGTTTGGCGGCCTGCTGCACTTCTTGCAGCGCGGCAGCCGTTGTCGTGAGGCTAAAGCGATCGTCAACTTGCTCGGCATTTGGGCCAACAAGCACGTTGCCGTGCACCGTGGGGCTAACCAAAACGCCCTTGCCCATCGGCGACGGACACTGGAACACCACCGTATTCACCACGCCTTGCTGGGTTTTGTCCAGCAGCAGATATTCACCTTTCACCGGGGTGATGCTGAACGAATCATCGCCAATCATGCGGGCGATTTCGTCGGCATGCACACCGGCGGCATTGATGACAATTTTCGCGCAAATCTCACGTTCATCATCAGCACGCAACGTGAATTGCTCATCTGTAAAGTCAATTGCCTTTACAGCGAACTCGCGCAAAAACTCCACGCCGTTGCTCGCTGCGCATTCCGCGCCTGCAATGGCCAGCTCATAGGGGCACACAATGCCCGCCGTGGGTGCCCAAAGTGCACCCGTGCACGTGGGATTGGCGTTGGGTTCTTTGGCAAATAGCGCCTCGCCCTCCAGAATTTCCAGCCCAGGCACGCCGTTTTGCTCGCCGCGGGTTTTCAGGTCATTCAGGGTGTTGCGGTCGGCTTCGTCAAATGCAAGCACCAGGCTGCCCGTGTTTTGATAGGGCACGTGCAACAGCTCGCACAGCGCGGGCATGGCCGCTGTGCCTGCCACGTTATACTTAGCTTTCAGACTGCCGGTTGGGGCATCAAAGCCCGCGTGCACAATGGCACTGTTGGCCCGTGTGGTGCCCGCGCCTACATCATTGAGGCGGTCAAGCAGCACCACGCGCAGGTCATAGCGGCTCAGTTCGCGTGCCGTCAAGGCACCCACCACGCCCGCGCCGATTATCGCAATGTCGTACATGTTTATTCTCCTTTTCGCACCTTTTTTGAAAAAAAGGTGCCCAAAAAACTTTAGTCGCTTCGCGATGGATTTTTATAGGGATGTGTAGGTGTTGCCAAGGCCTCCCCCGTCGGGGGAGGAAAGCGCGTCGCAGACGTGCAGGTGGGGGTTAACAAAAGTGCCCAAAAAACTTTTTAGTCGCTTCGCTGTGTCCTATGATAGTCTCTACGCGTAGGCTTGCGCTTCGCGGTGGATTTTTATAGCAATATCTGTAGGGGCGGATGCAAATCCGCCCGAACCTTAAGCAAGTGCAGCATTCACTTTTTCGCGCAAGTTCAGTAGCCACTCATTCGTGCGCGGGCTTTCGGTGAAGGTGATGGGCAAAATGCCTTCTTCCACAAGGGCAAGCGTGGCGTCATAGCCGATTTTTTGCTCCAGCAATTGCAGGGCTTGCAGATCTTGCAACGCGTCGCGAAACACTTTCAAGCGGGTGGAGCACAGGGCATCGCCGTTTTCGCCGGGATAGATGGAAAAGCTGTCGCCGCTGGCGAAATTGCCGCCTGCATCGGTTACCTCAAAGGGATTGATGGGCTGGGTGGAAAACTGCAGGTTGTAGAAATTCAGACCCCAGTGCAAAAAGCCCACGCATTTAAATTTCCACAACTGCACGCCAATGATGCGGTTGCGCCAGCCCGGCATGCCGATGAAGCGATTTGATTCGCCGTTTCTGTGCTGCACGCAGCAGTAGTATGTCCACAGTTCTGGCACTTCAGCGAGGATGAACGGCACCATGGCATCGTTGGCGGGAATGGGGCGTTCAATGTGGCCGTGCTCATAAAACGCGAAGTCCGAAAGCGCGTCAATCATGGGCAAACCGGGGAAGATTTGCTTGATGAACGCAGCTTGCTGGGCATACATGTTCAAGTGCATCATGTTGGGCTCGTCGCTCACGTGGGTATAGCAGCGCTCAGTTAGGCCACGTTGCGCAAGATAGGGCAACAGGGCGGCAGCAAACTGTGTGAGGAAACTGCGGTATTCATCGCCGGTTGCATCGGTGTCCCAACCAAAGAGCAATTTGTCATGGATGTCGACAATCTTGGGTGCGTGCGCAGCGCCCCATTGGGTGAAGAAGTGCGACAGCTCAAAGTGTGTGAAGCCAATGCCTTCGCAAAGGTCAAACCAGCGGGTGAGCAGTGCGAAGTCGAAGGTATATGTATCGCCTGTTTGGGTCACGCCAACCAGCTGTGTCGTCAGACGTTCGCCGCCCACTTGGGTGTCTAACGGTGGGGTGAACAGTGGGGTAAGGATGAAATTTACGCCATGTTCATGCGCACAGCGCAGATGCTTTTCAAGAATTGCCCAGTATTCTTCGCTCCACACGGCCACGTTGTAGAACTGTGCCAAGCCATCGCAATGGAACCATTGGGTGAATAGCAGCGATTGTGCGGGCAATTGTGCGGCCAGCTTGGTGACGGTAAATGTCTGGCTTTGTTCGCCCAGCGTAACGGTGACGTCAAAGTCCCCGGCGGGGCAGCTGCAGTTGAACTCCACCCAAAGGGAATACCACACGCCAGCTCTGGCTTGCAGTGGCGCGGTGGTCGGGCGCAGCACATCGGGGAACATGCCTGGCTCGCGGCGCAAAAAGAACTCGTCGCTATCATCGTAGCATGCTTTGCCAACGGGCACATCTTCCACCCAGTAAGCCGTGCAGCAGCTTGCACCTGCTCCAGTGATGACAGGACTCAGCTGTGTGTCGCAGTCAGACGAAAACGCAAGCTGAAACGACAGCGTCTCGCCTTGCAGGCAGGTGAAGTGGGACACGGGTGCGGCGGCAGGTTTTTCGTCGGCGAAAACTTTCTCCAGCGAAGACAATGGAATGAATGTTAGCATGAAAAGCTCCTTTGTAAATTGTTATTATATATGATTATACGACATAACTTGTGGCTTGTCAAGGGTGAGAGATACAAAAAAACGACAGAACGTAAAGTTCTGCCGTCAGTTTTTATAGGGAGCAAGCCATTTATTCATTTTGCTGCCATTGCAAAAAATATTCTATGATTTCATCACCGTGAATCCAAATATTAGCTCCATTTGAGGAATAGATTTGCTTAAACTCCTCTTCGTCCAGCGCAAGCCTTCGATCAGAGACCACAATTAAATTGTCAGGCAAGTTCAGCCTATCAAAGGCATCAACTGTTCTTACCGCGTTTCGCACATTATAGCGCATAAAGGCAAGTTGTCCACGGCTTCGCCGTATCGCATTAGAGGCATTTGCACCGCCAAGACTGGTGGTAACGACATATAAATTCCCAAATTCCGCATATATGTCATCAAACTGCCCAAGCGCGGCCGTGACGGGCTGTATGCGTGAGTAAAAATTATTGTAGCCGCGCAGACTAAGACGCAACATGGCGTTATCCACGCCATTGATTGATAGGAGAGAAAACACAAGCAACAATGCAACCAACGCAATGGCTTTGTCCTTATTTTTCTTTTGCACCAAAAGACTTAGCAGCACAGCAAAGCCAATCACGCAAATCACGCCAAGCAAAAACACAGGGTAGTGCATTCCACCTTCAGGCGTGCGGATTTCACCCGTGATGCTATTGTCAATCCACATGAGCAAAGCAGGCACCCATGCGCGCTGAATTCGATCATCAGGACCAAAATGCGGCGTAACAAACGACAGCACAAACAGGGCCAACACGGCATAGCTTGCCATAGAAATGCCAGCAAAACGCATCATGATTTTCTTGGGAATGTCGATGCTGAAAACGAAATAAATACCCAAAATTAGCAGCGGAATCACGGTATACTCAAAATATCGTCCGTAGAAAAAGAAGACACCGTGGCGGGTTTGAATGGGAACAATGTTGTTGAGGGCGGACAAACCAATGGCACAAAATATGATAGAAAACGCAAAAATTGCCATTGTAATCTTCTGCTCAGGATTTACAATTTCATTTTCAAACAAGGTTAATGCTGCATTGGTTTGTTTGCGTGGTTTGGCCGACGGAGAAGGCGTAGTATTGAATGGGTGAACGATGGCGTTGAATATTCTTGGCCAAAGGCCAGAATCGCTTGTTTCTTTTGCGGAACTGAAGACCAGAAGTTTCTGGCGTCTATGCATCCAAGCGCGGAAAAGAAAAACTGCCATGATAATTAGAAACAGCGGGAACAGGCCATATGTGGCGGTAGTGAGATAATGCAGGCGCGAGAAGAATATTTTAAAAAAGTACGAAATGCCCGTGCCGGTGAATATTTGCTGTATCATGCGGTTGAACGAAAAAGCAAAGGAATTTTGCATACCTGAGTCGGGCATTCTGAAAACGGCCGCGATGACAACGTTGCGTATTATACGGTGCAATATAAAGAAAAATACGAACGAACCCGCAAAAACAGGGTAGTTAACCAGTGCTTTTCCTGCAATCAAGTGAGCACCGGCAATGGTCAGGAATAGCGCAACAATAAACGCAATGCCCATGCCGTGTGAAGCGTAAGCATAGATGGGGAAAAACGCCAGCAAAACGCTGTAAAGATATTTTTGTTTCGAGGTTTGGCAAAGCATAGCCTTGCCAATGAGATAAAAAATAATGATCAGCGTGTAATGCAAAATGGTGTCATTAGAAAGATATTTTGACAAAACAGCAAAAATTGGAAAAGCACCCATGGCGGCCGCGGCTAAAATTTTAATCCACTTGCTGTCCATCTGCAGCACTTCGTCTAGGATTTTGTAAGTGAAAAAAGGAACCAGCGCAATGAAAAACGACTTGATGACAAGCATGCCGACATATGCCTGACTAATATCATTAAACAACCACGTCATCAGCCCCGTAAATGGTGCAAACGTGTAACCAAAATACATGTTTGTGCGATATGCCCATTCGGCACCGCGAAATAGGGCGTTGCCAATGGCGATGACTGCGTATTCGTCAGGATAAAAGATGGGACCGCGAAATGGCAGCGAAAAATAGATATTCACTGCTGCAAACGCGAAAAACAGCCACCACTGCGGCTTTTCCCAAATGCGAAATTTACTGGTGTTCACGCTTGTTCCTCCTTGCATAAATAGCAGACGCGCCGAAGGCTAAAATGTCACCCAAAATGTAGATGATGCGGTGAATGATGACCGACGAAAGCAAGATAGCGTGTGACAACTCGCTGCCCATAAACGTAATCATTACAAACTCGCGCACACCAAGCCCGCCGGGCGCACCGGGCATTAAAAAGCCAACGACCCACGACATGGCGTAAAGGCCAACCACACGCGGCAACATGCCCCAGGTGATGCTTTGGCCCAACACCATGAGAGTGACAACATAAGTGAGCGACGGCACCAACAACCGCAGTGCGTTTGCCAACACAAGCTTGATTGCCGCAGGCACGGTGATCCGGCGGCGCATGGTGTTAAAACTTTGCCAAGCTTTTCTCAGCTTTTTTCGAAACACCACGCAGGCAGCAACAAACAACAACAAGCCAACCGCTGCGATTATCCAAAGATAAACAGGAATGGTGAAGTCGGACAAGTACTGCAAAAAATATTCTGCCACGCTAGTTACGGAAATGATTGCGGCAGCGATGCATAGAAAAATAACATCAATCACTGTGGCAAACGCAACTTGGGGATGGGTCAACTCTGTTTCAGCAGCCAGGCGGTTGCGCCCCACAAAATGCATGACATTGCCCGGCAGATACTTATATAAATTTGCGCTGCAAAACACATGAACAGAAAGCTGGCGATTGATTTTGAGACCCGATATTACGCCAAGCAGCCATGTGAAAACAGCTGACGAGAACAACACGTTGGCGGCAATCAGCAAGGCCAGCAGCAACAGCGCAGCCACGACAAGAGGGGAGGCAAGCTGCGAAAAATCAACGTCATATTGAATGACAGCGCGGACGACAAAACCAAGCGACACCACCATGAGGATACGCCCAAGCCATGTGATGACCTTTTTTTTCTTGTTCAAACAAAACCTCCGTTAAAAACTGAGCAAAACGCGAACAAAGCACATGTAATAATAAACAAACCACACCGGTAGTTTTTCAATGAATTTTGGATGTTTAAATGAAATTGCCTGGTTGCGCCGCCCAATGGCATAAGCCAGCCTGTGCGGCAGTTTTGGCTTTTGGCCTTTAGGTTTGCCGTTTGCAATCCATTGTCCGCAGTGTTTGAATGTCAGTGCTCGTTTTTGTGACAAAACAAGCCGCCTTCTATCAAAATGGAAGTCGATAATATCACCGCTTTGCACGGCAGATTGATACATTTGCTGGCCAACTGGCGTGCGAATGACACAACTGGTGTGCTTAATGGGGTTTTTCTTCATGGCTTTTAGCCAAACGTCACCAAAGCTCAGGTCAGCCGTTTGGCCGAAATGGTCGGCGCAGCGCATGCAACGTTTTTGCGTGAAGAAATATGCGTTTTTATAGGCGCAAATGGTTTTTTTATAGGAAATATATTGCTCAGAGCCATCGTTTAATTCGATGATGGTGCGCCCCCGGTAGTGCCCGCGGCGATAAATCACGCGGCTAACACGGCTTAAGTCAATGCCTTTTTTGCGCAACGGAATGGTGGTACACAAATCATCGTGCACGCCTGAGCAATACAATGCAATGCGCAGTGCCACTTTTTCGCGCAGCGCAGGGTGTTTTTCTAAGTAGGCGTTGAGTGCACGCATCTGGCAAGGCAGCATGACAACAGCAATTTTTCCTGAAAAATCATCAAGGAGTTCAAGGTGCTTAAGCAGCGGAATATCGGCATAAATGCTGGTGCTGCACGCTTTAATTTCATCTTCGGTGGTGGCGATCTTGGTGTCATAGCAAAGACGGCCGTCTTGCACAAACCCGCGGGTTACCCATGCGCCGTCGATTGTGTTGTCGCGCAGCAACTTGCACAGCAAAGCTGTAACCATGCCGCCCGAGGCAGCGTTTGCGCGCACCTGTTCATCGGCAGCATAGCCGATGCGGCTGGCGAGGTAAGGCCCAACGGTGGCACTGTAGTCACGCGTGGGCAGTGCATCAATCACTTGCGTAACATTTAGCATGTTTTCGCGCGAGCTTGCGAGCACATCAGGCAGATGAGCGGCAATGCTTTGGCGAGTTTGGTCCAAACAGGCCACTGCCTGACCGAACATCTCGTTTAAGCCTGCAAGCGAAAGCTCTTTGTAGTCCACCGCTTGCGCGCCCAATCCAAACATGTCCAGCACTTCTTTATATTTATGGCTCCAGCCAATGAGCAACACGGGCACTTGACGTTCCAGCGCAGCAATCATGGCATGAAAGCGCGAACCCACCAGCATGGCGGCACCGCCAATGAGCTCACGAATGAACTCAGGCGTCATTTCTTCGTCATACCAGCGCACGTTTGCCTTTTCCGTTAGACCATCAAAAATAGCATTACACAACGGCAGATCGTTATTGTGTGGATTTTCGTTGCCAGCGCGTGCGGCGTTAGCAATCAACAAGGCACCATAACCCTGTTGGTTTAAGTGTGCAATAAATTGAGCCATGCACTGCCGATAGTCAATGCCCAATTTCGCACAGCGGCCTTCCACCACAGAACTTAGCGACAGCGCAATATATGGCTTTGTAAAAAAGCTGTCCTCTTGCTTTAATTGCTGCATGCGCGCGGTTGCGGCGGGGTCATCGGGCATCGAAAAGGCGCCGTCTGCACAGGGTTTAACGTTTTTGATCACACCGAGTTCGGTCAGGTGCTGCTGGGTTTGTTTCCCGCGCGCACAAATGAGAGAAAGCCGCGGCAAAATCATTTTTGCCAGCATGCGGTTATGCAGTTTGCTAAACGGCCCCAACGCTTGCGAATATTTCGCCACTGGCACGCCCATTAGCAGTGGGATTGCCATCGTGACGGCGGCATAGGTGTTCATCACAAACCCGCGTGAATCAACGAAAGAAATCCCTGCCATGTCAAGCACAATGTCAGTTTTCAGGTAAGCGGCAAGTAGAGGGTGGCGCTTAACAAACCAGCGCACGGGCGGCAGCCATTTGAACAAGAAGTAAAACACCGCCAGTGGGAAGGCAATAAACAGCACTTGCTCGGGCTTGGCGGGCACGACATTGATGAAATCATACGGCAGCAGTTCGCGATCTGATCGCGGGTAAGTTGACATGAGATTGATGCTTAGCGTGGCACCATATTTTGCAAAAAGCTGCCCAATGGAGCTTTGCAACATGGCGGCGGCACCCTTGTTGCCGTGATAACTTGCAGCCGTGATGGCCACGGTGATATCTTTGTTAATGTCCAAAACCATCACATCCTTCTAGCGACCAACGCTGTAGTATTCTACGCCAGCGGCTGCCATGTCTTGCGGCTGATAAATATTGCGCCCGTCGTAAACCAATGGAGTATGCATTTTTTGCTTGAAATCGGCGGGCGAAAGTGCTTTGATTTCGCCCCACTCGGTGAAAATAAAGCAGATGTTAGCATCTTTTAGCACTTGGTCAAGGTTGTCCAAATATGTGATGGAGCCTTGGCAATGGTTGCCCGGCGGGATAATTTTTTTGCAGTTTTCCATGCCAATGGGGTCATAAGCATAAATATTCGCTCCGCGTGCCAACAGCAATTTGATGTTTTCCAGCGAGGGCGCATCACGCAGATCATCGGTTCCAGGTTTAAACGTAAGGCCCAGCACAGCCACTTTTAGGCCGCAAAATGTGATGAGTCGTTTGTCGGCTTTTTTAAATAGCGTTGTTTTTTGCGCCTGGTTAACTTCTACCGCTGCTTCAATGGTTTGCAGAACATAGCCATGCTCGCGCGCCAAAAAGTTCAGTGCCTTGGTGTCTTTGGGGAAACACGAGCCACCAAAGCCAATGCCCGCATTCAAAAATTTCGCGCCAATGCGTTCATCATAAGCCATGCCTTTTGCCACATGTGTAACATCAGCACCAACGAGCTCGCACAGGTTGGCGATGTCGTTCATATATGAAATTTTCAATGCCAAAAAATTGTTGGAAGCATATTTTATCATCTCGGCACTGCGGCGGTTAACCGAAACCATAGGCAGGTTAAAGGGCTCATAAATTTTCATCAGCACATCATGCGCCCATTGGCTTTCGGTGCCAATGATAATGCGCTGCGCGTACAAGGTGTCGCGCACAGCGGTTCCCTGCGCTGAAAATTCGGGGTTCGAAGCAACCTCAACGCGCACATCGTGCACCAAAAAGTCTCGGATAAATTGCTCAATTTGGTCGTTGGTGCCAACCGGCACGGTAGATTTAACCACCACCAGGCAGTCTTTTTCAATGCTCTGCGCAATTTGGCGAGCCACGGTGGCAATGTAGCTTAAATTAGCCGAGCCATCGGGTTGTTCAGGGGTGCCAACACCAATGAAAATGGCATCAGCGTCTTTGTACGCATTAGCGTAGTCAGTAGTATAGCGCAAGCGACCCGCATCATAATTGCTGCGCATCATGTCTTGCAGTCCATCTTCATAAATAGGCGAAACGCCCGATTCCATCAGGTTCACTTTTGCTTGGTCAACGTCAACGCAAACCACATCGTGCCCAGTTTCGGCAAAGCAAACACCCGTCACAAGGCCAATATAACCTGTGCCAGCCACGCTAATTTTCATATCAAATTCCCTTTAACACAAAATTATTCTTGTTCGTTTGTTTCAGCAATTTTCGCTTCTAATCTACGCACGCGGTATTGCACGTCTTCTAAAATTTTGCGACTGGCAGAGGTGAGATCCGCCTGCAAGCCAGCCAACACGCACAGGAAGCCCAGCACGAAAAACAGCACCGAGAACAGCAGCGACTGAATGTGCCCAGCGCCACCACCTGTGAGCCAAAAGAAGAAGAAGCGTCCAAAAATCGCAAGAGCCGCAATGGTAAATATCACGCCCAAAATAGTGAAAAATTTCAGCGGCTTATACATCATAAATGACCGCACAATGATAGGCGCAGAACGTTTCATATATTTCCATGGGCTTTTAAACAACCGCGACGGCCGCAAGTCTGCATTCGTGCGAATGGGCACCGAAGCGATGCTCATTTTGTTGTGCCCAGCTTGAATGATAGACTCCAAAGTGTAGGTGTACTCGTTGATGACGTTCATGCGCAAAATGGCCTCGCGTGAGTAGGCACGAAAACCACTTGGGGCATCGGCCACTTTGGTGCCGGAAGCCACGCGCACCACAAAACTGCCCAAATTTTGAAATTTTTTCTTGGATGCGGAAAAATGCTCAGTATCGGCGATGGGGCGCTCACCGATGACCATGTCAGCTTTGTTTGCCAAAATTGGTTCAATCAACCGTGCGATGTCGGCACCGTTGTATTGATTATCGGCGTCGGTGTTCACCACAATGTCGGCTCCCAAGCGCAAACAGGTGTCAAGCCCTGCAGAGAAAGCGCGCGCCAACCCTTTGTTTTGCTTAAAGCTCACAATGTGGTGAATGCCGAGTTCGCGTGCAACTTCTACCGTGCGGTCTGCGCTGCCGTCATTGATGATCAAGTATTCTAGGCAATCAATGCCATCCAGCTGACGAGGCAAATCGGCGTAGGTGACGGGAAGCGATTCTTCTTCGTTAAAGCATGGAATTTGAATAATCAGTTTCATTGCTTGTCCTCCATTCGGTTTTGTTTTGGCTGTTGCTGTTGCAAATTATTGCAGCGCGTTGTAATGTTCTGCATGAAATTGAGTGATATCGTCGCCGCGAATATAGATATACACTCCCTCAAACTGATGTATATTCGTATAGTCTGCGCCCATGGTAAAGTTCAGGGGCCTGCGTCCGCCTCTGTCAACCACAGCAATATAATTATCTAGGGTTTGGGGGCGGCGGTAGATTATTCTGACATTGATAACATCATAGCGCAGCAAAGCAAGTTGCGCGCGCGACCGGCGTGGCTGGAAGGTATTATCGGCACCTAAATTTCTTGAAAAGATGAGCAAATAGGGATGCTGCTCATAGACAAAGCGCACTTCATCCAGCGCAACTCTGATCTCTGCACCACGGTCAAAATATCGTTCCTGAGCTTCGTTGCGCAAATGCACAGCCACCTGAACCCCAAACGCCGCGGTATATAGGAACATTGCGCTTAACACCAGCAGCGTAACACGCTTGGAACGCTTGTTTAACAACAGTGAAACGATTAGCGCAAACACTAGCAAAACAATCAGCGTCACAGATAACACGCTAAATTGGCGGATGGCGTTGCCCGAGATATATGCAAAATCAGAAAACGTATGACCAACAAAAGGCAGTATGCCGCTAACACTGAGTCGGCGCGATACGTTTCCTCCCAGCACGTTTTCAGCCACAGCGTAGTGAACAAAAAGTGACATGAGCAAGTATACGGCCGCACTAGCACCCGCGCTGATGAGCAGTGATTTTTTGCCGAAGAGTTTGTGCCCTTTGGGGTGATTGAGCAAAAGATGAAAGCCAACCAATAGCAGCGGCGTGACTAAGTAGCCATAGTAGCGGCTGAGGAAATAATGCGTGCCAGCAGTTCGCATCACAGGAGCAATATTATTGAGCACAGAAAGCCCAATGCCACAAAAAATAATCAATATGCTAAAAGTCGCCAGCGCAAGCAATTCGGGCTGTTTCCATTGCGTTGGCCACGGGCTTAGTTCGGCGATGTTAAGTTGTGCATTATGGACAAAGTTTTCGTCAGCACTAAAAAATGCTTGCAAGTGTTCGTGCTGTTTTGCCCAAATAAAGCGAACAATAAACACCACCACAACCACCAAAAGCAGCAAGAACAGGCCATAAGTCGCCGAGGCAACATACCACAGGCGGGTGATGAAAATTCTTACAAAAGCGAACATGCCCTCTGAGGAAGTGAGGTGTTGCATCATGCGGTTGAATGCATAGCCAAACGAATTACGAATCAAGCCATCGGCGGTCGTGGTAAACACATTTTCCATCACCAGTGATTTCATCATGCGATCTAGGAAAAAGAAGACCAGCAAAGAGCCCCCAAAGAACAAGTAGCTAACAAGTGGCCGCTTGGTTATCACGTGCACAACTGCGATGGTAAGGCATATGGCCACAATAAACGCAAGCCCCATGCCGTGCGAAGCATAAGCCCACACGGAGAAAAAGGCCAACAGTACGCTATAGAGCATGAACTTTTTCGGCACATTGCAGGTTGCGCATTTGCCAATGAGATAAAAACAAATAAACAGCGAGTAAAACAATGCGGATTCATTACCCAAGCGCTTGCTGAAAATGGCAAACGCAGGGTAAAGTCCAACCATGATTGCAATGAGTATTTTATTCCATTTGCTTTCAACATTCAGCACTTCGTCCAGTATTTTATACGCAAACAAGGGCACCAATGCCACCATAAACGCTTTGATGACCAATGCGCCAAAATAAACATGGCGGATATCACCAAACAAGCGAACCAACAACCCCGCAAATGGCGCAAATGTGTAGCCATAATAGAGTCTGGGTGCGTAGCTCCAAGGTTCGCCGCCAAACAACCAATTGCCAATGGCCAAAAGCCCATACTCGTCGGGAAAGGAAAACGGCAAACGGCTTGGCCATGCCAACACGATGTTCAAGATCACAAAGCCGATGAATAGCAGCCATTTTTCTTTGTTATCTATCAAAAAGCTCGGGATTTTCCCATTGTCCACGAGCTTTCCATGGGTATTGATGAACATATTCAATATTTTTACCACGTCTCGTACCACCCCCCAATTCCATTATGTTAACAAACAGTATAGCATGAATAGAGAGGGTGTGTCAAGCATTTTTTTGTCGAACATGCTCGCATGCAGGCAGCAAAGTTAGCTAATGGCTAATATGCATTTCCCTCTTATAGACATTTTAGAATTACTAGCACCATTATACAACAAAATACGGGGCTTGTCAAGAAAGATTTTATATGTTATAATAAAGCTATAACATATTTTGAATACAAAGGAAACCGCTCTGATGAACCACAAAACGTATTATCGTCAACCCGCCACACAATGGACCCACGCTTGTCCAATTGGCAATGGCCATTTGGGCGGCATGATTTTTGGCGGCGTGAACGAAGAACGCATTGCGCTCAATCACGATGAAATCTGGTCGGGTTATCCCAAAGATTGCACGATGCCTGGCGCGGCGGATATTTTTGCTCAAGTGCGTGATCTTGCTTTGGCAGGTGACCTTGTTGCCGCCAATGAGCTGGCCTATCAGTTTGCGGGCGAGCGTTGTGCGGCTTATCTGCCGTTGGGCGATTTACATCTGCACATCACTGGTAGCGGTGATGTGAGCAACTACACGCGTGGCTTGTGCTTGCAAACCGCAACAGCCTTTGTGCAATATACACAGGGTGGAGTGGACTATCGCCGTGAATATTTTGCGTCACATCCCGACAACCTCATCGCCGTCAAACTCACTGCAAGTGCGCCGTTTGACTGTGATATCTCGCTCACCAGTCCACTCAAAATTCGTCAGGATGGTTTGACTTGGTATGGCGAATGTCCGGGTGAATTCCCCGAAGGCGGCGACTATGTATTTAATGGAAAGGGCATTCACTTCACAGCGGGCGTGCAAATCGTGAAGCAAACACCCACGGAAATCGTGCTGCTGTTTGGCTGCGAAACCAGTTTCAACGGCTATGATCAAATGCCCAACAAGGCAATCAAGGCGTTGAATTTGCAAGGGGATTATGACGTTCTGCTTGCGCGGCATGTGGCAGATTATCAAGATTTATACGATCGCGTGCAGTTTGAGCTGGACGTTCCCGTGCCGGATATGCCTACTGATGAGCGCTTGGAAAATCACGAAGAAAACAATGATGATCCGGCCCTTGCGGTATTATTATACAACTTCGGGCGGTATTTGGCCATTGCGGGCAGCCGCCCCGGCAGCCAGCCCATGAATCTGCAAGGCGTTTGGAATGACAACCCCGCACCGCCTTGGCGCAGCAATTACACGACCAACATCAACACGCAAATGAACCATTGGCCCATGCTGCCCGCTGCCATGCCAGAGCTGACCGAGCCGCTGGTGACCATGATGAAAGAACTTGCCGTCACCGGTGCACGCTGCGCCGAGGTGCACTATGACGCACCGGGCTTTTGTGCGCACCACAACCAAGATCTTTGGCGGCAAGCAACGCCTGCGCCCGGTCATCCCCAGTGGAATTTCTTTCCGCTGTGCGGTGCGTGGCTGGCACGGCAGCTGTGGGAGAATTATCGCTATCACGAAGACCTAGATTTCCTGCGTGAAACTGTCTATCCGATTATAAAGGAAGCAGCACGCTTTATTTTGCACATGTTGGTGGAGCACGAAGGCAAGCTGATTTTCCCAGCGGCAACCTCGCCTGAGAATAGATTTATCGTGGATGGAGCGCACATCGCCGTGGCGAAAAGCAGCGCTTGTGCCGACGCCATTGCGCAGGATATGTTCGAAATTCTCGACAAATGCTGCGCGCTGCTGCACATCAACGACGATTTTACGCAGGCGATTCGCGCAGCATTGCCTAAACTGGAACCCCACAAAATCGGCTCAAAAGGGCAATTGCTTGAATGGGATGCAGAATATCCCGAGGTGGAGCCCACGCACCGCCACCTGTCGCATTTGTATGGGCTGCATCCTGCGCAGATGATTACCCTGGACGACACACCGGAGCTGGCTGCGGCTTGTCGGCGCACGCTTGAATTGCGTGGTGACGAGGGCACCGGCTGGAGCTTGGGCTGGAAAATCGGCTTTTGGGCACGCCTGCGTGAAGGTGACCGCGCTGCTGATTTGCTCAACATGCAAATGCGCCCAGTAGACACGCCTAATCGTAATGTTGGAGAATGGCGTGGCGGCACTTGCACGAATCTGTTTGGCACACACCCGCCGTTCCAAATTGACGGCAACTTTGGGCTTGTGGCAGGTATTCACGAAATGCTGCTGCAATGCAAAGAAGATGGCACATTGCTGTTGTTGCCTGCGTTGCCCAAGTGCTGGCCCAATGGCAGCATCAAGGGGCTTGCCGCACCGGGCAATCGCCGCGTAGATATGACGTGGCACGATGGCAAGCTGGTTGACCAGCGCATTTACTAAAATAAAAACCAAGAGGCAGCGTGAGTGCTGTCTCTTTTTTATGCCCCAAGCGATACACCCGGTCGCGTGTGCAGCTTTCTGCGAAAAAGTTGCAAAAACCCCTTGACAAGCTGTCGTGGATGTGGTATGATATATTTCGCGCCGCAGAGAGCTGTTAGCAAATCTTGGTTGATTGCGCAACAATTTGTGGCAGAATTTGCACCTTGAAAATTAAACAACGATTCGTTGGTCGCGATGTTTTGGTTTGTGCGCGAGGCAGAGATTTAGGTCTTTGTGTTGAGTGTGAACGGGAGCAGCGAAGCGACTAACAACCCTTAAGA
>Ga0123355_10002253_pt1 | contig 27216 bp, 27 predicted proteins | sample TergutEmb28metaG_3_FD_89872 | JGI IMG/M metagenome (GOLD analysis project Ga0123355, IMG submission 89872) | Embiratermes neotenicus P1 segment gut microbial communities from Petit-Saut dam, French Guiana - Emb289 P1 | ecosystem: Host-associated > Arthropoda: Insects > Digestive system > Gut ... | reverse complement strand
TCATTGCGAGGAGTGAAGCGACGAAGCAATCCAGGAAATAGTGGAATACTCATGTTTCTGGATTGCCGCGTCGGGCTAAAGCCCTCCTCGCAATGACGAAAAAGAGGTTTTTTGACAGCCTGTGCAAAAGCCGTTAACCTTTATTGGTTAACGGCTTTTGCTTTATGATGTGATTTATATATCCATCATGGCAGTAATCCACGCATCAAAATTCTCATCGTGGCCTACCCAGTATCCTGGAAGTATTCCGAGTTTTAATTCGTTGCTGTTGGGCCTATAAATAGCCTTCTTATTATCTGGGTGAATAAGACACCCAAGTGAAAAGTAGCCTGAGCCGCTAAGGTCATGAAAACCTGAAAGTGATATATTATAATGTTGATTGAAACTAAAAATTGCGTCAAATTGAACGTCATTGTCTGTCTTGTGCCAATCCATTACAACTTTATTAGCTTGCATAATATAGTCATCGGCTTCTTCCTCGTTATAAAAATAATCGTCCTGAAAAACATCGCGCCATACAAGCATGTTGTCAATTACATAACCCTCATTCAACGCCACTCTTGATAAGTACGAGAAGATAATTTGGAAATAATCCTCTCCAAGACGACCAGGGATATAAGCAATTGCTTTCTTTAAGCCTTCAAAGCTGACGGTTGATTTTCGTGTGAGTACAGCAAGACCACGATTGCTATGCTTAGAACCATTAAACTTATTATTTTTGGGAACGCCGATAAACGGTATGTTTCTATTTTTATTTTTTGCCATTGTTAAACACTCCTTATAATTTTTAGTTAATATTATTTGATGCTCGGGTATGTGTTGTACTGTGGATACACCCTGCACTCATTTAACCAGGATAAAACCTTTTGTAAGATGCAATGTCCATTGTCATCTGCCTTTCATATACAAAATAGACCATTGATTTCATTGCATACATTGCAAGTTATGTCCGTGCAATAAAATCAATGTTTTCAATACCTGATTAGATATGTGTCAAATCTCCGTATCGTTGTCACTCACTTTATTGACGCTTGCCCATACGTCGGTATAGTCAGGCAGGACATCATATCTAAAGCGGTGTGTGTTCCCTGCGTTGCCGTTTGATGTTATCTCATATACAATGCCATCCACTTCAAGCAATAGGTCTTTTTGTGCCGCAAGTGATTTGCTTAGACCTTGTGCAGATGGTGCAAGCGGCGTTTTGAACAGCCGCTCCCCCGCTTGGAGCAAGCTCTTTGCATTACCCGCCCATCGCTTATCAGGTGTTTCATCAAGTAATGCTTTTATTGTTTTGGGAAGTTTGCTTACTTGATAATCAGCTAAAGCGTCTTCCCTAGCCACGGCTTCAGCGTCACCCAAAAACTCCCATTGACAGTTATCTTCGTTCATTACGATATTAATTTCGTCATCTTCAACGTCACGACCTGTAACGTGCAATGTTGCCCGCTTGGCTTTTCGTGATGGTTTTTTTAATACCATCATCGTATCCATTGCGCCGCTAATTGCAGTAGTTCCTGCAATCTCGTTGAAGGGGTCCTCTTTATCTTTAGTTTTGGTTAGATGGTGGACAAAAAGCACACTTACCCCCTTTCGGTCCATTTCTTCTTTGATTGCGCCAAGTTCTCTGTAATCTTGGCTATACCATTGCTCCCCACGGACTTGTTGACCCCTTACCTTCTGCAAAGTGTCAATGATTACCAGCTTAATTTCGGGGTGAACTTTGATGAAATCGTTGATGTGGTCGAGCAAACCATCATCAAGATTAACAACCGTCGTTGTTAAGAAAAACCACGGTGGCGCAGGAGTGCCGTCTAGCAACTTGTTCATTCTGCCTTGTAATCGTTGTGGGCTATCTTCAAATGATAAATACAAGACTCCAGCTTGGTTGGTTTCCCATCGCAAAAACGGTTCGCCCGCCGCAATCCTAAGTGACATTAACAATACAAACCAACCCTTGCCAGCTTTCGGCGCACCTGCCAAAATGCTTGTACCCATAGGCAGTATGTCTTCTATCAGATATTGTATAGGCGGCAAGTTGGCATTTAACAAATCTTGTGCCGATATAACATTTAAGCCACCATTGGGTTTGTCTAGTTTGTTAGACTCTTTCGGATTTTCTGATTGTCGGAGCGATTGTGTTTTATTGTACCTTTCGTTGTCCTCGGCGGCAGTGCTACGACAACTAGCAATGGCTGTGTCTGCTGTTCGGGGCAAATAATCTTCACGTTGCAATTTCTTTTTGTGGGCTTCGTCTTTTTGCTCCGCAAACGGTGAGGACAGAAAGGCTGTAATCATAGCTTGTCTATCTTTGTTGCACCAATAAGCCAGCTTGTTCATAAGAGCTAAGTCGTTTGCGCTCTCGTCTGTGCTGTTTCGTTGACCGTTCCAAAGGTTACTGAGTTTTGCGTCATGTTGTAACCCGATGTGCAAGTAGTCCCAAGTTTGTGATGTTTCCACAGGTGCTGAAACAATTTCTTCAACTGCAAACAATTTGTTATACAGTGCGTCAAGATTGGCTTGTCGCTCGGCTATAGGTGCATTGTGGTAAACATTGCCTGTCATTGCGAAATAACGTCCATTGTCGTATATTTCGATTGCTTCCTTGGTATCTTTGTTTAGCGTCGTTTTGCATTGTTGCCCTGGTTTGTTTCCTTTGATAAAGATGTGCAAACCAGTACCAGACATAGAGATTTCTGTGAAGCTGTCAAAATTATCAACAATTTCTTGCGCCCACGCTGTTACTTCGCCAGTTTCTTTATTTCGGCAATGGTCAAGGTCTATGCCTATTATGCCGTTGTTATGAAACTCAAAACCAACACCGAGAGCAACGCCCTCTCTGATACGCTGTACAGCCAGTTCAAAACTGCCCCATGTCGTAGGGTCACTCGCTTTAGCTGGTGTCATGTTGTTGGGATTGTGGGGCATTTTAGGATTATTAGGGTCAACGCCCCAACAAACCCATTGTAGCAATACTTTTAATTCTTTCGGAATATTATCCCAGTTCATTTATACCGCCTCCATTCTCCAAAAGTGCTTCAAATTCGGGGTCGTTGATTTCAACATAAACTACATATTCACCGCATGGTTTCTGATGTGCCATGTAACTCAATTTATTAGCATCACCGAACATATACTCCAAAAACACATCGGGGCTTGTGGATTTAACCATGCTTTCAAAAAATGCCTGTTTCACATTCTTGTTATCCATAATTTGATTCTCCTCTCAAAAATTAAGACGCTATAGGCTCACTTGCAAATTCCTGTTCGCCCCCCTTTCGCTCGTGTGTATCTTTAAGTTCACTCACGATAGCGTCGTACAAGTCATACGCTATTGCTTTTGCTAATTCTTTGCTCAAGGTAATTCCCTGCACCACGCCACCGCCTTTCTGTTTTGCTCGGGTCAAGTCTTGACGGTCACATCATAAGGCTTGGAGCAGGGGCGTGGTTCTATGTAAACACACTTGCAACTTTAGTTATGATGTGATACGATATTTTAACTAAAGTTTACAAAGAGGGCGTGAAGATTTGTCTACAAAAATGCAGGGCTTTGATGACTACATTATCAAGTTTGCAGAAAGATTTGCAGATTTACGACACTCAGATAATCGAGGGGTTGAGAAAGTAAAATCGTTTCAACAAATTTCGGATGAAATTTTCAAGAAAACAGGTGTGTATATTTCACACACCCAACTCTCTAAGTACAGAAACATGGAGGATGGGGAGAAAAAACTTATCTATCCCAAAATAAACATAGTTATGGCTATTGCCAAATACTATGGTGTTTCTGTTGAGTATCTGCTGGGGTTGACCGATAGCAGGAGCAATGACACAACAGACAGGCATACCGCAAATAAATTTGGACTTTCAGATAAGACGATGGCATTACTTCGCATGATTGCATCAAGAAGTGCTAGGTTTTCATGGGGGAATAAAATGATACGCATGGGCAATGTCTATGTGTCGCCCGAATTGATAAACTTCATTTTTGAAAACGATGATTTTTGGGATGGATTTGATATGCTGTTATCTAGCTACATTAATCGCAAACGTGAATACGAGGGTATCGAGCCAAACAATATAGACAGTAAATATGCTGAAACGCGGGCAAGTTCAAAGGTTAATATATCCGAAGAACGTATTGATTCGGCTAGATATGTGCTAATTAGACACTTTGAGAAGTTGATAGACGATATTTGGGCTTCGTGTGAATTTGTACCGTCAAGTGAAAATCTAAAACGGAGAAAATTGTATTTTAGCAAACTACGAATGATTGAGAAGCAATAGGTATAAATAAAAAAGACCAGCCAAGCCATTTTTGGCTCAACTGGTCTTTTCTGTTATGGTCACAGCATGACCGTAACTGCAAAACCCCCATGATAATGGTAAATATTGGGGCTTTGTTTAATATTGTTCGAGTGGAGATGAGGGGAGTCGAACCCCTGTCCGAAGACCAATCGATAAGAACTTCTACCATCATAGTTGGTTATCTTGCCCTAAGGCGGTTCCCTTGGCCTGTGCAAACCAACACGCACATGGCCTCGGTAGCTTCATAAAGTCTTTTTCCACCGCAAAGCTTAGGTGAAAAAGTTCCCCGTATAATCGACACCGGGTTCCCTAACCTACGGGAAAGCTAGGCCCGATGGCGGCTTTAATTAAGCCGCAAATGCTAAACTATTATTGTCGTTTCTTTTTTAAGGTTCGGTTTTGATAACGCAGGCACCGTCTACGGATGGCTATCCAAATTTTCAAAATCCCCGTCGAGACCATTACATCCCCGAGATAGTCGTACATTTGTACATTATTAGTATACGATAGTATTGACATTTTCACAAGAATAATTCTTTGACAGACACCACAAAGTCTGGTAAACTGCCATAGTTGTGCAAATTTAGCACATATAAACCTTGCGCACTGCAAAAGCCGGTGCGCCATAGACCAGGAGGTGCAAAGGAAATGGAACCAAACAAGTATGAATTGGGCGTTATTGTAAGGGCGGACTTAGACGAGGAAGCGCTGCAAGCCGAGATGGACCGCGTAAAGGGCTTACTAGACCGCTTTGGCGCAACCATCGAAAAGGAAGATAAATGGGGCCGCCGTAAACTTGCGTATCCAATAGCCAAGCATGCGGAGGGCGTGTATACGTTTATCACATACACAGCCCCAAGCGCTACACCACGCGAGGTGGAAAGCCGTCTTAGACTGATGGAGAACGTGCTTAGGTTTTTGACAATCAACCTAAACGAGGTTGAAGCCAGAAAAGCCAAGGCTAAAAAAGATCAACCGGCAGTAGAGGTTAAGCCTGAACCCGTTGTGGCAGAGCCTGTAGCAGAAAAACCTGCGGTAGAAGAATCTGTAGCAGAAGAGCCCGTTGTAGTGGAAGAACCAGCCACAGTAGAAGAACCTGCTGTAGTGGAAGAACCCGCCGCCGAGCCGGTAGCAGAAGAATCTGCGGAATAGTAGGAGGTATGTATGAATAAGGTCATTTTACTTGGTCGTTTGACTAAAGACCCGGAAATACGCTACTCCCAAAGTGCCGAACCTATTTGTGTGTCACGTTTTACCGTTGCGGTAGACAGACGCTTTAAAAAGGAAGGCGAACCCGATGCCGATTTTATAAACTGTGTGGCGTTCCGCCGCACGGCAGAATTTATGGAGCGGTATATTAAAAAAGGTATGATGGTATCTGTATGCGGAAGCTTGACGGTGCGTTCTTATGAAGACAATACAGGCCAGCGCAAATGGGTAACCGAAGTACAAGCGGAAGAAGTAAACTTTGCCGAAAGCCGCGCTGCTTTTGAGGCACGCATGGCAAAAGGCGGCGGTGGATACGATACTTCTACTGCCCCACCACAATATGACAGTAGCCCCAGTGCAGCTTCTGCGCCGGAAGGCTTTTCAGCGATAACCCAAAGCATAGACGAAGATGACGATTTGCCGTTTTAATATGCTTTAACATGCTTTCCATGGAGGTAAACAGATATGATGCAAAAAAGACGCGGGCGCCGCAAAAAGCGCGTTTGCCTGTTTTGCGCAGACAAAGTGACCCATATCGATTATAAAGATGTCGCAAGATTGCGTAAATATGTAACAGAGCGTGGGAAAATTCTCCCCCGCCGTGCAAGCGGTAACTGTGCAAAGCACCAGCGCACAATGACCCAAAATGTAAAGCGCGCCAGAATTATGGCGCTTATGCCTTACACCGCAGATTGATACAACAAGGGGGCTACTCGAACGAGTGGCCCCTTTAGACTATAGACAAACCCACAAAACAACGGGCGCACAGTGTGCGCCCGATTCAAGATTTTTTATACATAAACAGAAAGCTAATTTTTATACCGTACTTGCGCATATTCTTCTGCCAAATTACTAATGTCTTCCGAATGTATACGGTTTTTAATATCTGTGGGAGTATCCGATTGTTTTATGGATACTCCCATTTTTATATGTTTTTTTGCGGTTTCTTTAAACAGGCGGCGAATGAGGTGCAACTCCATAAAAGGGGAGCGTATACGATGGCGTCGTGCTTTTGGGCGGATAAATTCGCGCTCGTCTTCTGTGCTTGCAGTATCCATTTGCATATTATTTCTGTGGGTTCTATGGCTAAGCAAGAACATGAAAAAGCGATATATCCCATAAAGTATGATGGCGATAATGACAAGGGAAAGAATGCCAAAAACAATGCGCGTTAACAATTGCCAAAAAGGCGAAGGGGCACGTTCCGGCATATATAAAAGTTCTGTCATGGCCTGTGATGACCCAAGCCATGAAGCGTCGGGCATAATGTGGGCGCTTTCCACTTCTATTTGCGGCAACGCAGGGATGGCTCTAAATATTGCGCTTGTTATTGGCGCAATAAGCAGAAGATAAATGGCTAAGGATATACCGACTAAAGCCACAACAATACTGGCTGTCAGCTTGTAATCGAAAACGATTATTTTGTCTATTGGCTGCTTGTAAGACAAGTGCATGGCTTCAAGAGACCTGTCCATTTTTACTAAGCGCAATAGCAATATTCGCCCCGCTACGGCAATGGTCAAAAGCATAGGATATATAACTGTCAAATGCCAATTGCCTATATTTGCCGCCCACAAAGAAAGCGCTATTAATATAACCGAACATGTAACGATAAAGCTTGCGGCCTCTGTTGGCTGCTTACGAAAAGCAAATATTACAGAGAACAATGCAAGCCCGGCGATTATTATCACCCATACAACGGTCATCATATTATTTGGTAGAATAATGGCAAGCACAATTGGAAGCACAGAATGTATTACAATTAGCTTACCCAACTGGTTGGTGACGCGCCGCAATAAAAAATTAACTATTGCAGGCACAACCATGAAGGCTGCGCGTAACAAATACATAGGGTCGTTAGACACAATAATTATGACGGCGGCAAAAATACCGTAGAAAAGTACAAAATATGTTAGATTGTCGATAGCTTCGACCACAAGGCCGCGTGTTTTTGTCATGAGGTATTCACCTGCTTCCCCTATACAAAAATTATTTCTTCGTAAACATCTGTGCCTTGCGGTTTTGGTGTTGGCATAATCCACACCGCGCGCGCACCTGTTTTTTTCAGTTGCAGAAATGACGCTTCCACTTCCTTGGAATAGTAGGGGGTTACCAGCCAGTATTCCGGGGCGTGATGGCCGGCGGTTGCCAAACCGTCAATTGTGCGGATAATGGGCGCAATATCTTGGTTGGACACATCTATAACGGCGAGAGATTCTAAAATGGAGCGTAAGTGCTGCGTTCCCAGCCCTTCATTAATATGAGCAACATTGCTGGAAGTGGAACTTCTGCCATTGGATACAAAACTTGTTGGGGTGCCAATTCCGTTCATTTTTGTGGCTATGGATGCCGCAATTTTTATGGCGCGTTCTTCCAAATATTCGTTGTGCCAAAGCACATGCCGCTGGGTGTCCAGCAAAATGGCAACTTGCCTGGCGTTGGAGAAGTCCCATACATTGACCATCAGCCCCATGCCCCGCGCAGATGCCTTAAAATTTATGGCCTTCATCGGGTCGCGGCCAGAATATTCGCGTATGCCGCGGAAGGAAAACGGGTCCGGATTAACAGGATGTCGGGTACGTAACTGGCCGTAGACACGGGTGCATAGGCCGTCAATGTCCGGGGTGGGAATGGTGCCGGGGTAAACCGTAAGCCGTATATTGCAAGGGAAGCGGCGTATGTATTTTTGCTCCATTAAAAGATCCCAGGCGGTAAGCTCCAGCCCACTGATGGAGTAGAACCCCCGTTTGCTGCAATCGAATGGTAAGCGGCGGGTGATTTTCTGGTGCATGAGTATGTGAAACAGATCGTTACGGTAATGGGCGTCTGAAGCTACAGCGCCCGATGTAAAAAGCAACTCTTTGCCCATGCTAAATTTTAACGATACCCAGGGCAGAGGAAGCCATTTGTTGTTTGTCAAAACTTCTGTAAGGGTTAAGGTGTCGCCTTCTGTGGCAGTGTCGGCTGATATGGAAACTTGGGCGTCGAGGTTGGTTAAGCACGCTTTGGAGTAAACCAAGCGGAAAATATATACGGTTATGAGAATTGCTATAAGGATTCCGATGGTGGCCATGGTTTGCTCCTTTCATCTTAGTGGGATTTCGCCCGCTCTCACTCAACTTTACATCAATCCTTTGACAAATGGCAATATCGCATACGTAATTGTATCGGCAGCGGTGTTCATTCCAAACGGCAAGCCAATGGGTATCAATCCGCCGCAGTCTTTTTGTTGTCCCGGGCATGGACGGTCATGCTCGCAATCGTCGCCCCAACGGTCGTCAAGCCGTTCTTTGACATATTTTTTGAAATGGTCGTTATCGCAAGTATGATGCACATAGTGAACGCACATATCGCATCGCCCGCCGTTTACAGATTTTTTTACTCCTTCTTGCGGAAATGGCTTGCGGTTGGGCTTCATTTTAATAAGCATCAACTTTTTGACAGCTTCCCAAGTCTCCATGTCTGCAACAGATATCCGCACACTTTGGCCGGTGTCACCGTGACATTTTGGGTCGTAAGCACTTAGGATTTCCGTCGGAAATTCATTTCGCCGTGCTTCAAGTTCCGTTTGTTCTTCTTTGTTAAAAATGATGAGAAAATCAAAGCAGCTGCCACTATTATGGATACCAAAAATGAGTCTGTCGCCCAGACAGTACATAACCGTATCCTTGTCCATAGAAATTTCATCTAAGTAGTAGTTCTTGTAGATAAAACGACAGGCTTCTTCGCTGATTTTTTGTAGCATAAGGTTCACTCCTATTTCGTTTAATTTGGAATTGCACCATATGAATATCTTTTGCAGTGGAATGCTTGAGAAAAGCTCCGCTGCTTTTTTTAACTTCTACCATGATAAAAAGCTCTACTTCGGTAATCTCAACGTCGCCTTCCCACACTTTTAATAGGATTTTACGACAAAATATCCTCCGTCGGCACAGGTACAGTAGCCAACGCAGTCCCCATAATCTGCGCCTTCATTTCCGAACGAATCGTACTACGCATGGTAAGCCTGTGGGCCCATACATAAGGTGCAAGATATTTGATATCCTCCGGCTTTACAAAATCCCGTCCATTAGCCAAAGCATAGGCCTGCGCGGCTTTTGCCAACGCAAGTGACGCGCGCGGACTTACGCCAAGGGCAACACCTTCGTGGTTTCTGGTATAAGCAGCCAGGTCTGCAATATATTCACAAAGGTCGCGGTGTACGGTAACAGTACTTGCGGTTTTTTGAATGTGCGCCAATTCTTCAATAGAAGTCACAGCTTCCAATGTTTGCAGCGGGCTGTTTGCCAGAAAACGCTGGATAACATCTGCTTCGCCGCTTTTGCCGGGATACCCGATTTCAATTTGCATAAGAAAACGGTCGAGTTGGGCCTCCGGCAATGGGAATGTACCCTGCGTCTCTACAGGGTTTTGCGTTGCCAGCACAAAATAGGGACGCTCCAGCTTATAAGTTTCGCCGTCTATGGAAATTTGATACTCCTCCATGCACTCCAAAAGGCCCGACTGGGTGCGCGGGGTTGCGCGGTTTATTTCGTCTGCCAAAAGGATATTAGTAAAAAGCCCGCCTTTGCGGAAGGTAAAATCCCCGGTCTTAGGGTTGTACACGTTTATACCCGTAAGGTCGGACGGCAGCAAGTCCGGCGTAAATTGTATGCGCTTGAATGTACCGGAAATAGACGCCGCAAGAGCTTTTGCAAGCGTGGTTTTGCCTGTGCCGGGTACGTCTTCTATTAGTACATGCCCGCCTGCTGTAAGGGCTACAAGGGTGAGTTCAATTTCCTTGGCTTTGCCAACCATTACTTTTTCTATGTTAGTGCGGATGGCGTTGATTTTGCTTTGTGCTGTTGCAATGTCCATGCCTAGCCCTCCAGTTTGTCTATCAGTGCTTTCAGCGTTGCGTACGAGTTGAAGTTTTCCGGAATAATTTCTTCCGGCGGAATACTTATATCTAAGCGGTCGTTAATTTCCGCAACCAGGGTTATTACATCAAAAGAGTCGATGACTTTGTCGTCAATAAGGGTTGTGTGGGTTAGGTAGTCTACTTCCGGGTGCATTTCTTGTAGAATTTCCAGTAGTGTGTCCATTATACGCTCTCCTTTAACTTTACACGGTCTATTTTTCCGCCAGGTGTAAGCGGCAAATTTTCTAGTTTATGCATTTGCTGCGGCACCATGTATCGCGGCAAATTTGTTTTTAAATGCGCCAGCAGGTGGTTTTTTTCTATGCCCTCTGCGGCTGTGAAAAACAACATTATGCGGCTTTTTTCGCTGTCGAAAATGGCGCACACCATTTCTACGCCATCCATTTCGCGGGCGGCAACTTCTATTTCGGCAAGTTCTATTCTATGTCCCATGTGTTTAATTTGGTGGTCTTTTCTGGAGATAAACACGAACTCGCCATCGGCATTCTCGTAGCCCAAATCACCGGTTTTGTATAAAATATCCGGGAATGGTGACAGCGGATTTTGGACAAACGCTTTGCGCGTAAGCTCCTCGTCCGCATAGTACCCAAGGCTTAATTGCGAGCCGCGAATATGAATTTCGCCGGGTTCGCCTGTCGGGGGAACGTTGCCGTTGTCGTCCAGCAGCATAATTTCACGGTTGGGGAATGGTTTGCCGATGGGTATGGGTTGGTTATTGTCAAAATCGCGGTCTACTATATAGAAGGCGGACATACCTGTGGCTTCTGTTGGGCCGTATAAATGTACGAATTTGGCTTGTGGCAACGCTTTACGCCACGCCGCTAAGTGCTTTTGCGGGAAAATTTCGCTGCCAAAAGCAATCGTTTTAAGCGTTTCCGGCACGGCCTTATCCAATGTGCCAAGCCCCGCCACCAGCGAGAATGCCGATGCAACCCAGCACACAGTATTTATATTGTTTTGGTTGATGTACTCCACCAGCTTGATGGGGAACATAAACAGTGATTTTGGTATCAAAAATGTGCTTGCGCCATATTTTAGCGTGGGGAACAGTTCTTTGAGGCAGGCGTCAAGATATAGCGGCGATTGATTGCCGAAAATGGTGTGTTCGCTGACTTCCAGTACCTCGCAAAGAGAGTCTACATAATCGATAACCGCCCGGTGCGACGCCACAACGCCCTTGGGTACGCCTGTGGAACCGGACGTGAATACCACATACACCGGGTCTATGTCTATTGCTTGGCGGCGCACTGTTGCAAGTGCTGTGTTGTCGATATCATAACGGCTGATGTCGTCAAATTTGCATGTTTTGTAGCCCCATTTTATGAGCAGGGGTTCTGTCGTATGGTCGCATATAACCAGCGGCGGAGCAGTCTTGTCCAAAATCATACGCATACGCACATCCGGCATTTCCGTATCCAGCGGAACGTAGTAGTTGCCGCCGTAAACCACGCCAAAAAACGCCGCAATCATTTCCGGCGATTTGCCCATAAACACGGGAATGGGCTGCTTGTGGATATTTTGCTTGCAAAGGTAGGTTCCCACTGCGCGGGAAAGCGTTTGCAGCTGTTTAAAGGTTAAAGCGGAACTTTCCCCCGTAAAGGCAACTTTGTCCGGGTTTGGCGTGTTGTCCAGGTATTCCAATATATTTATCATCTTGCACCTCTCAGCCTTCAATTGCCTGTCATATCATCATTTTGCCGTATAATATCCAGCAGCCACGCCCTGGATTTATCGTCCATTTTTTCATCCAGCTTGGCAGCAACCACGACAGGTAGCCATACAAGCACATCTTCCGGTTTTACCTTTGCTTCCTTGCAAAAAAGCTTTAGATAAACCCCGGCTTGGCGCGTTATAAACTGTTTAAAGATTAGATATGTCCGGCAGGCGTCTGCAAGTGGGTTGCCCGCCGTGGAGTCTACCCAATCAATAATCCAATGCTTATTGCCATCGTAAAGAATGTTTAGCGGGTGAAAATCGCCATGGCATAGGTTGCCGGAACCGGTATTCAATCTTTTCGATAAAGTCAGTAATCGGTTTTTTTCAGCTTCGGATAAATGTGTCGCATGTTTGATTCTATGTGTAAGTTTATCAACGAGTTTTGGCTCGCCATCTGCTGCTACTTTATGCACTTTGCATTGCAATTTAACCAATGTGCTGATGGCATTGTTTCTCTCATCTTTGTCCATTTTTATTTGCATCAGCGGTTTACCATTTATATATTCCATATCCAAGGCAACTGCATCGTCATTCAGTCGCCGAATGCCTATAACAGCAGGAACCGGAAGCCCTGCATCTACTGCAAATTGTTGACGGTTAGCCTCGTTTTCTACTTCATTTAACGGAGCATTTATATATAGTTTTACCGCCTTGTTGCCGTCACGGTATACTGTAGTGGTTGCGCCTTGGCCGATTATTTCTAAATTAAGCATATTGTTCAACCTCTTTTAATCTTATTTTTTGTACTGGTTCCCCAGCCTTAGCGCCGCATCCGCCAGCACGGCCAGAACATCTATACGCTTTTTATCATCTTCACCATTGATAAGGCTTAACTCGGTGCAGCCCAAAATTACAGCTTCTGCGCCTTTGGCAAAAAGAGCCTCTTCCTGTTTTGTAAGGCTTTCACGCGTCACGGGCCGGCCTTGTTTTATGTTGTAGATAAGTTTCATAAGCATTTCCTGTTGGACAGGCTCGGGGGTTACTAAATGAATGCCAATGGGTTGCAGCACATTGTGCAAAATACGTGACTGTATTGTGCCGTCTGTGGCTAATAGTCCTACATTTTTCAAGCCTTGTGCTTTTATATGTAGTGTGATTTCATCCAACATATTTATAACGGGAATGCTTACAGCATGTACGATAGTTTCATAAAAATAATGCGCGGTTACGCACGCGATGGCGATAAAATCTACCCCGGCTTGTTCCAGGGTGGTTGCCGCGGCGATAAGGTCGTGCGTGGGGTCATTGCTGCTGTGGCCCAAAATAAACGCCGTGCGGTCCGGAATAGATGTTTTGCTGTAGATGATTGCGTCTAAGTATTCCTGTTCTGTTTGTATGGTTTGGGCGTTGGTCAGCATTGCGTAAAAAGCCGCAGTTGCCATTGCACCCATGCCGCCAAGTACCCCTATGGTCGCCATTATCGTACAATCTCCGGATAAAGTTCCGGGTTAAAGGTGAAGTAATCGCCGCCTTGCCCCTCTGCTTGAATAATGCGGGTGAACGCTTCTGCTTGAGATTGGGTAAACATAAAGCGGTCTAATTGACGCACGATAAGCGGGGTGGTATCAAAATGATGCCAGCCCAAGTCGTCCGGATTTATTAGGTTCCATACGTGTCTATTATCGCCGCCATAGCGGTCTATGCGCATGTTTGGTATGCCCGCCACGGTAAGCAGCAGCTCGGATATGGAGTAGAACACAAAGCAGTCTCCGCGCCTGTGAACAAGCGCTTGGTTTGCGCTTTCGTACACGGTGCGGTGTTCAAAACCGGCGGCATACCCTACATTTGCGGTTACCCAATGAAAAATGGCCCTGGCCTGTTCTACTTGTGTCATATCATCGTGTATTATGCTGTCCAGCACCGCGGCGGCGCGCTCCCGTACTTCTTCCGGGTCTACATCTACAACGTATACACGCACTGTTACTTCTGTATAATTTCCGCAGCAATCTTCTGCCCTGTAGGTGAGGTAATATACGCCAAGCGTGTTCACATCTACGTCCGCAGAATCCACCGTAAAATCTATCGGCCTGCCAAAGGCATCGTACGCGCTGACTCCACGCCTAAACATGGCAGAGCTGTCCACTACAAGTCGGATGTCCCCGGCCCCTACAATCCGCGGCGGCACGGTGTTAGGCAGTACTGTTAAAACAGCGGTGTATGTTGCTGTGTTGCCATAACGGTCTATTAAAAGTATGTCTACCATTTGCTCGCCTGCCAGGAAAACATCGGGGCTGTTATCGTCTGCAAACTGCACGGTTACCGGCAGGGAGTGGTCGAATAGGTTTGTTATAAAATGGCTGGCAAATATTTCTGCGCCCATTGGGATAGTTGCATCTACTGCTGTGGCTGTTGGCAGGGTGGTGTCGATAACATAAAGCGTGGGGAAAAAACTGACGCCGTTCAGGTACACTTCCACTTGGTGCTGCCCTGTAGTATCGGTAAGCCCTATGAGCGGTGTGATGATTTGCGTTTCGAAAAGCGCATTGCCGGGTACTGTATCTGCGCCACGCAAAAATGCCCGTGGATAAATCGAACCGACAGGCGTACCAACTTCTACTTCTATATATGGATGGGGTAGTAATACATGGGCAATGGTATTTTTTTGAACCGTGCGCCTGCCATAGGTGAGTTCGAGGATCACTTCGAAGTCGCCGTTTTGATGCCAGACGCTGTAGTGTGGGCTTAATATTTTAGCTGTTATATAATCGCTGTCCCTATAAAAGGCCAGAAAGCTGTCGGGGGACGGCTGGTGCCCGCTAAGTACCGCAATACTGTTTGGTGATACATAAATGCCAGGAATAGTAACAAAATAAATGCCAACTGCCGCTGCAACAACAACCATGAGAATGATTGGTATTGCCAATAATTTTTTGCGCAATATCAAAACCGCCTTAATGTTAAGAAAATTCACTTTTATAGTAGACTAAGGCGCATTTTATGTCAAGAAATAACGGGAGCATTCTATGCTTTACACATCGTATCAATTTACGTTTCAGTTGGTTAACAACTAGCCAACTGAAATCTCCCAAAGCCCATGCACGCATCGGGCATTTTCGTATCCATGGCGGAAGATGAGGTCGAAATTTTTTGGTGTAGGGGAGTTTAGTGTTGTTGGGTAATTGCGAACTTTTGCGGTGTCTGCTTCAGAAAGCGCGCCTGCGTCTATTTTGCCTTGCGGGATACGTAAGATATCCGCAATATGCGCCCCGGTAAGTCCTATTTTTAAATACATACCCTTGCCCTTGCGTATTATTGAAGAAAGAATCTGACGGCTGCGCAATACGTCTACTTGGTTCATGGAGATATCCAAGAGGCGGCGCAGATTTGACAGCGAGATATTCCCATGCCGTAGCTGATGCCTTGTAAACGCGGATGCATTGGACACGATTAAAAAATCAATTTCATCGTCCAGCCCACGCCCGGTGGTGTAAAGTGGGTCGATACCAAGGTTATCATACACGCCGCCATCCCACAACGTGTAATGGTCGTCCACAAGGCTTGGTGTTTGCGGAATTTTGCCGTGTTTGTCTTTTGTCCAACGGAAACCGCAGGTTTGCAATATGTAAGGGCCTATCAGTACGGGGAACGCTGCCGACGCGGCAATCATGTGCGAAATAGGCAGGTTTGGGTTTTGCACATAGCCAACCGTGCTGTCACCCATATAATCGCGCCGGATACGGAAGTTATTACCTGTTTCGAACGTTGTACAGTTGATTTCCCAGTACGGGTATGTTGGGAGGTCTTGTATGTTGCCGCGTATGGTCCATTTTTCTTCCAGTATTTTTGCCAGCAAGCTTACCCTGTGCCGCCAGTATCTTGGAGAAAATGGTAGGCGGCGCAATGCTGTGGCTTGTATATTATTTTCTATAATCAGATTGCGCACGGCGGGTTGTATGGTTAGCAGAAATTCATCTTCCGTAGGCCAATGGTTGTTATTTACCGCAAGAATGACGCCCATCGCCAAACTTGCGCCGGAAACAGAGGATATATTGGCGATTCTTTTAAAAAGCCCGGCCTCCGCAAAATATTGCAATGCGCCCAAATGAAATATTGCCGCCCGAATACCCCCGCCGGAAAGGGCAAGCCCGATTCGTGATTGATGTAGGTTCATGATGCCACCCCGTCAAATTGTTACTGTATTGTATGTTTATACGGGCGATTTGGTGGCAAGACTTTATATATAGTCTTTTAAATTGAGAACGGGCTTCATGTCCGTTCTCAATTTAAAATGACTTTCCTAAATTCAGCGGTTTATGCTATAGCATACAAGACGGTTTTGAATTTAAACCGCTATACTAAATGATGAGGGTGATAACATGTTGGAAAAAGTTAGAGCAATTGCAATTCGTGAAGGCAAAATTTTAGCAGTATCCTTAGTAGTCGGGCTGATATTTGCCATTGGCGCAGCGGCGTATACCTATGTGTATTCTCACGCGACCCAGCGCAATATTGCAGACAATGTAATCCGTTTCCATGTGCGGGCAAACAGTAACAGTGCTGCAGACCAAGCCCTGAAAGAGCAAGTACGCACCGAAGTGTTGGCAGCGTTTGAAAAATTTCTTAAACCCAATACCTGTATAGCGGAAACGCGGGCGGTGTTAGACAAAAAGCTCAGTGATATACAGCAATATGCGGAGCATATCGTGCGTTACGCAGGTTTCGATTATACCGTTGCCGCCGGTATATCCCGTTTATTTTTCCCCACGCAATTTTATGGCAATATGGCATTCCCCCCGGGGGAATACGAAGCTGTGCAAATTGTCATTGGCGAAGGTACCGGCAGCAATTGGTGGTGCCTTATGTTCCCCCCGCTATGTTATGTAAATATGACATCTACGGAAAGCGGGCGGCAGCAGCTGGCAAATACAGTTACAGAAGATGGCTTTAGACTGCTGATGCACCAAGAAGAACAAAGCCGCAGTTTGACAGTGCGCTTTAGAATAGTTGAGTGGTGGCAAAACCGTGGGCAGCCATCTGCACCGCCATTGCGGAATATTGCTATGTATTAGAGATGATGTTGTTGAGCCAAGAAAGCGGCTTCGCCGCGCCAGACTGAAGACAAAGTACGATTTTAACCTCGGACGGCCAATGGCCGCCCCTACAAGATACCATAATTTCGCCATTTACGCGTAGGGGCGCGCAGTGCGCGTCCGTTGTTTTGCGGGTTTGTCTACAGTCTGAAGCGCGCTTGCGCGCGCGTTTCGTATAGAGCAATTTCCTAGAGGCGCTTCAAACCTATACCTGCTAGCAGGTATAGGTTTAAAACGCCTCTATACCCGGTACCGGGTATTCCATCTCTATAATTTTTCAAAATCCACCGCACCATGCTTACAAATAGGGCAGATAAAATCACTTGGCAAAGGTTCCCCTCCATATACATATCCGCAAATTTTACAGATATAACCCACTTTGTTTTCTTCCGCTGGTTGCGGCTTTGGCTTAATATTATCAAAATAGTATTGATATGTTGCACTTGGCTCGCTCGACAATGTAAATGCTTGGATAACATCGGCTATAAACACGGAATGGGTACCATAGTCGAGTATATTCGTTACATGGGCGGAAATTACCGCGTTGGTATTTTCGGTTAGATAGCATATACCGTTGCTGGTACGCCGGTTTTCATCATACTCTACAAATTTATCTGTATCTCTGCCGGAGTGGAATCCAAAATTTTGGAACAGAGAAAAAGGTGCGCTTTCCGTTAGCACGGACACATTAAATTCTTTCGAATTTGCCACCATATCATGGGTCAAAGTTGCCTTGTTTACGGCAATGGAAATTTTTATAGGGTGGTCGGTTATTTGTGTCACGGTGTTTATGATACAGCCGTTGTCTTTTTCTCCGTCTTTTGCGGATAGGACAAATAGCCCGTATGAGATTTTGAACATGGTGCTTGGGTCTATATCTTTTGGCTTTGCTAAATCACTTAAACTGTTGTTACGCTTTACAGGCAGTGTCGCCGCCAATGCATCTGCCACAGTTGCGATTTCCGCTAACTGATGCGCTTTCACGCTGGATGTAACCGTAAGCATATTGTCAAGAAAAGTCATATTTTTGCATTTTGTAAGTTGCGCGCGAATCAAGCCGCCGCTTGTTGCCGCCCACGAACCATTTTCAATGATGGCAACCGTACGGTTTTGGATATTGTGGGAAACAAGGTCATTGATTAACGCCTCCATGGTTATAAATATCCCGGCGTTGTACGTTGTAGACGCAAACACCAAGTGACTATACCGGAACGCGGCCGCCACAATGTCCGACGCGGGGGTAACGGACACATCAAACATCACCGTTTTAATGCCCCTATCCCGCAGGTTGGACGAAAGGATTTCCGCGGCATTTTCCGTATTGCCGTATACAGAGGCATAGGCAATCATCACGGCTTTTTCTTCCGGCTCATACCTGCTCCAAAGTACATATTTCGCCAGTATGCTTGAGATATTATTGCGCCATACAAAGCCGTGCAACGGGCATATCATTTTAATTTCAAGGCCGGAGGCCTTATTCAGAAGCATTTCTACCTGTTTGCCGTATTTTCCCACAATGTTTGTATAATACCGCCTTGCTTCGTCCATGTAATCCCTTGCAAAATCCACTTCGTCTGCAAATAATGCACCGTTCAGCGCACCAAAGCAACCGAAAGCATCTGCGGAAAAAAGGATTTTGTCTGTGGAATCGTACGTAACCATTACTTCCGGCCAATGCACCATGGGAGCCATAACAAAATGTAAGTTGTGCTTACCGGTATTTAACGTGTCGCCTTCGGCAACTATTTTTACCCGCGCGTCTATGTCGATATCGTAGAACTGCTTGATAAACGCCAGAGTTTTAGCGTTGCACACAATTGTCATGCTAGGATAACGGGCAGCCAAATCCGAAATAACCGCAGAATGATCCGGTTCCATATGCTGCACAACAAGATAATCAAGCGGCTTGCCATCCAGTGCATGGGTTAGGTTTTCTATAAACCGGTGATGAACGGCTTTGTCTACCGTATCAAATAACACGATTTTTTCGTCTTGCAATAAATATGAGTTGTACGAAACGCCCTTTGGAACGGAATAGACACCTTCAAACATGGCCAGCCGTCTGTCGTTCGCGCCTACCCAGGTTAAGTTTTGCGTGATTTTCTTCATGTTGTACATGTGATAACCTCCTTTTGTATGTGTATCAATTAAAGGTAGTATAGCAGAAAAGGGAAGAAATCAAAAAATTTATTGACATTGACGCAACGTAAACTTGTATAATGATTCAAATAACATACATTGAAAATAACAAGGAGGCCACAACAATGAGTAATAAAACAGAACTACAAAAAGTAAGCGAGGAAACCATGCGTTTTATGCGCGGAAAGTATGCGTTGGATGAAATGGGCATAACAAGTGATAAGAACGTCCCTTTAGGCGGTGTTAAATTCCGCAGAGGCGGCAAAACGGTTGTGGCTATCTATATATATGATGACCGCTTCGATTTTCTGGTTATATTCGGGAAAGCGGAGCGTGAAAAGTTTGAAGCACGGCGTGACGCGTTTCCGCCGGCGATACAGGACATATACGACAACAGCAAAACATATCATGACGGCAAATGGATGATGATTCCCGTTGCGGATTTAGAGACGCTGGAAGCCGTCAAAGAACTGATTCTTATCAAGAAAAAACCAAACCGCAAGCCGTTTCCAAAAGAACAAGCAATCTACGGCAATTGCGGCCACCGTTGCGACCTTTGTGTGCATTACACCGGTGACGCGATGAGTGAGGTGCTGCGCGATGAACTAAAAGCGCGTTTGACACGGGTATATGGTGGTGACTTCTGGGGCGAGGATATGATGCTTTGCCCCGGATGCCATAATCAGTCGGGCGACCCGTGTCATCAAAAAAAATGCGCCGCAGGCAAAGGGCTTGACAAGTGTGTCAATTGCGGCGAATACCCATGTAAACAAGCAACAGCAGGCTGGCCGCCCAAAATAGAACCCAAAAGTGTATTGGCAGAGGATATCACTTGGGCGATACTACCTTTTGTTGAGGGACAGTATGGGAATTAAGGAGTTCAAGTAAATACGCTTTATTATTCGCATAATCGTTACTCCTTCATATTTTCCGCTTGGGTTATATGCCGTTTGCATAGCCTTAGCAAGTGTTGACACGTAAATTGCCGTGACTTATACTAACCACTGTGACATTTCCATAGGAAAATGTCCGAAATTGTGTATAAATTTTTGCTATAATTATGGAGGTTTACATGCTACAAAACATCCCCAAAACACTTTCCCCAGACCTGCTAAAAACCCTAATGGAAATGGGACATGGCGACGAAATTGTACTTGCCGACGGTAACTTTCCCGCAGCAAGCAACGCAAAGCGGCTTGTACGTGCAGACGGGTTAGGCGTTCCGCAGCTACTGGACGATATTCTGTCGCTATTCCCGTTAGACACCTACGTAGAACACCCCGTAACGCTAATGGCAACAACTAAAAACGACCCAACACCAACCATTTGGAGCGAATACAACAAAATAATTTTCAAACACGAGCCACAAGCAAAGACCACCACCATAGAGCGTTTCGCCTTCTACGAGCGCGCAAGAAACGCCTATGCCATTACAGCCACATCGGAGGCGGCATTGTACGCAAATATTATTCTAACCAAGGGAGTTGTAAAGCAATGAAACCAAACAGATTAGTGGGCAGTTACCCCGTCATAGGCATTCGCCCAACCATAGACGCAAGGCGCGGCATTTTGGATGTGCGCGGCTCGCTGGAAGAACAAACCATGAACATGGCGAAAGCGGCGGCAAAGTTATTCGAATCCAATTTGCGATACTCAAACGGCGAACCTGTAAAAGTAATTATCGCCGACACCACCATAGGCCGCGTACCGGAAGCCGCCGCCTGTGCAGATAAATTCCGCAAAGCGGGCGTGGACATTACCCTAACCGTTACCCCGTGCTGGTGCTACGGCTCGGAAACCATGGATCAAGACCAACTCACCATAAAAGGTGTGTGGGGCTTTAACGGCACGCAGCGCCCCGGCGCGGTATACTTGGCATCGGTGCTGGCCAGCCACGCGCAAAAAGGCTTTCCCGCATTTGGCATATACGGCAGAGACGTGCAAGAGCCGGACGCAACAGATATCCCCGCAGACGTAGTGGAAAAACTGCTGCGCTTTGGCCGTGCGGCAGTGGCGGCGGCAACCATGCGCGGCAAATCTTACTTGCAAATCGGTTCCATATGTATGGGAATCGGCGGCTCGATTATCGACTCCGCGTTTATGGAAGAGTACTTGGGAATGCGCGTGGAATCCGTAGATGAAACCGAACTCATCCGCCGCATGACGGAAGAAATTTACGACAAGGCAGAATACGAGAAAGCCCTAGCCTGGACAAAAAAACACTGTAAAGAGGGCTTTGATAAAAACCCCGCGCACGTGCAAAAAACACGCGAGCAAAAAGACGCGGACTGGGGATTTGTCGTTAAAATGATGTGCGTCATCAAAGACTTGATGAGCGGCAACCCCAACTTGCCAAAGGGCTGCGAAGAAGAAGCCCTCGGCCACAACGCCATAGCCGCGGGCTTCCAAGGGCAGCGCCAATGGACAGACTTTTACCCCAATGGCGACTTTGCGGAAAGCTTGTTAAATACATCTTTCGACTGGACCGGCCCGCGCGAGCCGTATGTGCTTGCCACAGAAAACGATGTACTCAACGCCGTGAGTATGCTGTTCGGCAAGCTGCTCACCAACACCGCGCAAATTTTTGCAGACGTCCGCACCTACTGGAGCCCGGATGCTATTGAAAAAGCCACAGGGCTTGAGGTGTCCGGTTATTTACGGGAAGCAGGCGGGCTTATTCACTTGATAAACTCCGGTGCGGCATGTTTGGACGGCAGCGGTGCGGCAAAAGACGCAGACGGCAACAATCTAATTAAGCCATGGTACGATATCACTGAAGCAGACCAAGAAGCTATGCTTGCAGCTACGGAATGGTGCCCTGCGGACAATGGATACTTCCGCGGCGGCGGGTATTCGTCACGGTTTGTTACAGACTGCCGAATGCCCGTTACCATGATGCGCTTGAACTTAGTCAAAGGCATAGGGCCTGTTTTGCAGTTGGTGGAAGGATACACCGTAAATCTGCCGGCAGAAGTGTCCGACGCCTTATGGAAGCGCACAGACTACACTTGGCCATGCACATGGTTTGCACCGCGTGTGGGCGAAAAATTCCCGTTTAAGTCCGCATACGATGTAATGAATAACTGGGGTGCCAACCACGGCGCCATAAGCTATGGGCATATTGGCGCAGATGTGATTACACTGTGTGCTATGCTGCGTATACCGGTTTCTATGCATAATGTGAAAGATAAGGATATTTTCCGTCCGGCGGCTTGGAATGCATTTGGCATGGATAAGGAAGGGCAGGATTATAGGGCTTGTGCGGCGTATGGGCCGGTGTTTAAGTAGGAGGCAGGCTTAACAATGGGATCTATTTTATATTTTTTGTGGAGCATTTGTTTCTTAGTGCAAACGTTTATGGCTTATGGAACGGCATATCGGTTTACAAAACATGGCGGAGATAACGGCTTTGCCTTATTTGGCTGGATGATTGTTTTTTCTTTGGCCGCGGCAATTCCGGGGCTTGGCATTTGGTTGTGGGTTAAGTATAGGGATGAATGAAAATAAAGAAGCACTTGCCATTTAAACAAATTGGCAAGTGCTTTCAGAGTGTCAAAAAACCTCTTTTCCGTCATTGCGAGGAGGGCTTTAGCCCGACGCGGCAATCCAGAAACATGAGTATTCCACTATTTCCTGGATTGCTTCGTCGTTTCGCTCCTCGCAATGACGAGCAGCGGGTGGCTTTTTTGACAAGCTGGAAGCACTTGCCATTTAAACAAATTGGCAAGTGCTTTTTCTATAATCCAACAAACCGCCCCTTCGCCTCTTCGCAAACCCGCACCACGCCATCACAAAACAAATCAAACTCCGTATCATCCCTCTGCATTTCCGGCTTACTCAAATAATTCTCCACAGACCACGTAACACCCATATCAAACCTAATATTCGCGCAAAAATCCGGCACAAGCCTTTTAATTTTGCTATTGTCAAACACCACGGAATAGGCCTTATCCCCCAAAAGGTTCCCTTCATATCCCGGGTTTAAAGCTATCAAAAAGTCCGACGCCACATGATACATCTTAGGCTCTACACCCAATGCCTTGCCGATAAGTACATAAATCTGGTTCCACGTAAGGCTTTCGTCCGATGTAATATGCACGGCCTCGCCAATGGCGTGGATATTCCCTAAAAGCCCCACAAAGCCTTTTGCAAAATCGTCGGAATGGGTCACCGTCCATAGTGACAGACCGTCACCATGCACCAGCACGGGCTTGCCTTCAAGCATTCGCTTTAATACTTGCCACTGACCGTTTGCACCGTAAACACTTACCGGCACTACGTTTCTGTCATAAGTATGGCTGGGGCGCACGATAGTAACGGGAAAACCATTTTCGCGGTATTCGTCCATCAGCCTGTTTTCACAGGCTATTTTGTCGCGGGCATATTGCCAGTACGGATTGGCAAGGGGTGTGCTCTCTGTAATTTTGTAATGCGCCAGCGGCTTCTGGTATGCGGATGTACTGCTGATAAAAACATACTGCCCTGTGCGCCCTGCAAATAGCCGTATATCACGCTCTATTTGTTCCGGCATGTAGTTAATAAAATTTGCGACCACATCAAATGTGTGGGGTTTTATAAGTTCCGCCACATGGGATTCGTCATTGATATCCCCTTGCAAATGGTTTGCTCCGTCGATAACTCCCTTTGTACCGCGGTTTAGCAAGTAAACTTGATGCCCCATTTTTACGCAAAGTTTTGTTATTGCAGTGCTAATGCGGCCGGTGCCGCCAATGAATAATAGCTTCATAATCTAATGCCTCCTATCCGCCCATTACGGGCAATTCCGTCATCAACCGATATGTTTCCGTTCAAACATAGCGTACCGAAAAGCATTGGTCAGTTGGTGATATTTTATCACCAACTGGATTTTATTTTCGTATTATCGCTTGTCAACATTAGAGTTGTCAATTTTTTCACCTTCGGTGAAAACAGGCAAGCCCGCCCCGGTTCTTCTGGGAATACTCCTGAACATGCAATTGCCCATCTTCCTGAACTTCTGCATACATGATATCAGTCTTGCTTTTGATATTCAAATTATTTAGGGCGTTATCTAGCCATTTTTCGGTGAGGTTTAACTCATGTAAATTTTTTGTAATCGTTTTGCCCTCCATAATAACGGCTGTTGGGATGTGTTTTCTGGCGGACAGCTGCTTTTTAAGCACGCTCAAATCTCCGTTAGGTTCCAAAATTGCATAATCCACGTCCGCAACGGCGAAAACATTGTTGGTTCGCAGCATCATGGTTAAATCGTCGATATTCATGCGTTCCTTTTTAAGCGCAGGGTGCATAATTTTTCCCTTTTTGATAAGGATATTGGGCTGCCCGTCCAGTAACTCTCTGGCTTTGATACTTTTCAATGCCACCAGCTCTACACAAATGGCAAGCCCCACCCACAAAGCAACCCCTAGCATAGACCGTCCAAATTTAATATCGCTGTGCAGGATGATATCGCCCACCATGCTTCCAATCGCTATCCCGGAAATATAGGTAAACACATTAAGTTGCCCCAATTGCTTGTTGCCCACAACCCGCACCAAAACCAATAATATTGCAAACCCTAATGTAACGCGCAGCAAAATTTCTAACACGGCAAATCACCTTACCATATATAGTAAACGTACTTGAAAACAGTCCGAAAGCGAGACCACAATCCGCGGCATTAGGGGGATTGTCGGGCGAAGCTTGAGGCGATTTTCAAGTTGGTTTATTATAGCGTCCCTTCATTTGCTAAAATTATGTAGAATGAAAAGCCAAAATGCGCAAACACTATGCCAAAGGAGTGTTTTAATTGCAAAAATGGAATTTTGACAATACCTACGCCAAATTACCAAAGCAGTTTTTCACTAAAATGAATCCAACACCTGTGTGCGCACCAAAACTGGTTATTTTCAACGACGCGATGGCCGACTTTTTAGACGCACCATGCGAACTGCAAACCCTTGCAGGCAACCATGTCCCGGAAGGCGCAGAACCTTTGGCACAGGCATACGCAGGGCATCAGTTCGGGCATTTTACTATGCTGGGCGACGGGCGTGCCATTCTGCTTGGGGAGCAGATAAACCGGTATGACGAGCGGTTTGACATACAACTCAAAGGCAGCGGGCGGACGCCATACTCCAGGGGTGGCGACGGACGCGCCGCTTTGGCGCCAATGCTGCGGGAGTATATCATTAGCGAGGCTATGTACGCGCTGGGCATTCCCACAACCAGGAGCCTGGCGGTTGTGGAAACCGGGGAAACTGTGCGGCGTGAAAAGGAACTTACCGGCGCAATTTTAACACGGGTTGCGGCAAGCCATATTCGGATGGGTACTTTTGAATACGCCGCCCATTTTGGCACGGCGGAAGATATTCGTGCGTTAGCGAATTACACAATGGCGCGGCATTTTTCGCACGTTGAAACAGTTGTAGAATTTTTGCGGGAAGTCGTGAAGCGGCAAGCGGCGTTAATCGCCAAATGGCAGCTTGTAGGCTTTGTCCACGGTGTAATGAATACAGACAACATGGCCATAAGCGGCGAAACAATCGACTACGGCCCGTGCGCATTTATGGATATGTACAACCCAAACACGGTTTTTAGTTCCATCGACACAGAGGGACGGTATGCATACAAAAATCAGCCCCGAATGGCAGTATGGAACTTGTCGCGTTTTGCAGAAACGCTGCTGCCGCTGTTGCATGACGACGAAAAAGAAGCCGTCAAAATTGGCACAGCGGAAGTCAAAAATTTTTGGAATATGTACCACGCCAATTGGCTTGCAGGAATGCAGGCAAAGCTGGGCTTGGATAACGAGGATGCGGAAGATGACCTGGCACCAGGTCTTTTGCAACTGATGCAGCGGTATAAAGCGGATTACACAAACACATTCCGCTCCTTGACGGTTGGCGAGCTTGATGCGGAACTTTTTTCCGCACCGGAATTTCAGCACTGGCACGAACATTGGCAAGCAAAACTTAGCCATCAAGCAAAATCAAAAGATGAAATAGCAACCATTATGAAGCAACACAACCCGGCAGTTATTCCAAGAAACCACAGGGTGGAAGCAGCCCTTACCGCCGCAGAAAGCGGCAATTTAATTGTGATGCATGATTTACTGCACGTACTAAAAAATCCCTATGCATATACAAAAGAGCAGGAAGCGTATACAACCCTCCCTGCTCATGCATCTTGCTATAAAACATTTTGCGGAACGTAACACATCCCGGGTTGTTCTTTTTCTTATCTACGGATATAGCTAAATATTAACCCGGGTACTTGGCGGCTGTCTATTGTAAGCATATCGCCCACAACAGTAAACGTCCAGCTTTCAGCCATAAGGCCGCTGCCAATTATCAGATGGTCATCGCCCTCTGTGCTCCATTCAAACGTATCAATTTCTCCGGGGAAACCGCGGGAGCCTGTTCCGTCTGCATTAAACACATAGGTGTAGCCGTCATTAAGATCCCAATCCCAAGTGCCGAAAAGCGCACTGTCATGCTGTACTGCCGGCGGTTCAGGAATGGGGTCGTTTAAGCCGATAAAGCTTGTCAAGATTTCGCCAAACATTTCAGGCGGGGCAGTGATAATAATTAACCGCACATATCCCTCGTGAATATTGAAGAACTGACGGCCATGTATAGTACTTCCCATCATAACCAGTTCTGTATTAAAAGAATACCAGTCATAAGCGCCAATGCGGGTAGTACCGGGGATTCCTGTAACGCTCCCGCCCATTTCTTCCAATTGCTCGGTTACGGCGTCAATCATTTCTTGCCTTGTGGGTACTCTGCCTCTGCCAACTCTTTCAAAGATTATTTGAACATTGCTGCCTGTCATCTGGTTCATTGCCATCATGTCATGGAACATATCGATATTATCCGGAATTTCAACGCCTGCCGCAACAACAGCAGTTTGTGC
>Ga0123355_10002251_pt1 | contig 27244 bp, 26 predicted proteins | sample TergutEmb28metaG_3_FD_89872 | JGI IMG/M metagenome (GOLD analysis project Ga0123355, IMG submission 89872) | Embiratermes neotenicus P1 segment gut microbial communities from Petit-Saut dam, French Guiana - Emb289 P1 | ecosystem: Host-associated > Arthropoda: Insects > Digestive system > Gut ... | reverse complement strand
CTTGCTTTCACCAGCTTGCATGTGTTTAACAATAGTGTCTCTTTTTTCGTTCGATATTGGTTTTGGCATGTACTCTCTACAAGTACAATGACCTCAGACTATAAAAAGTTAAAGTGCTATATAAGCGCCAAAACCTGTTTGAACCACAGACACCAACAACCAACCCCCAAAAATCAGATGCTAAAAATGCCGCCAGATGGAAAAATACGCTTTTAGACGTACAAAATACTAAAAAGGTATAGATCATCAACCATTAAGAATAGATGATAACAGATAGACTCCTGTAGAATGCTTTGGGCGTCTGTTTAGGCACAAATAGTTTAACTACCCAAAAAGCGATTTGATGGACAACATTTCCTGACTAAAAGAAGGGACCCACGATAAGGGTCAGTAATAAAAGGAGGTAGTTTATTCGACTACGTATCTGTAGGTTACGTGTTCACCGGCAGTAGTGCTTTTTCGAGTGATTTTAAGCACATGACCGGGCTGAGCACCAATGGCTTTAACAGCAGGATCACCCGATCTTATCTGAGGCATCTGGTAGGGTTGCAGCTTAAACTGGGCAAGTAATTGGGCCTTTTCTTTTTCGCTAAGGATCTCATGAAACGGAACCAGCGCATGTTCAAAAATATCAAAAACCGGGAAGGACTTAGGCAACAATTCTACATTTTTCTTCTTTGCCCCCAGCTTAACAGCATGAGTGTAGCGGCCTTCAGTAATTACGATAGCGCGTTCAAGTTCTTTTTCTTTCATTATCTTGTAGAGAGTATTCATAGCGGCTATGCCCACAGTGGCTTCTCCAAGGATGCACCATACGATTGCGCGTTCTTTATCTTGCGGGATATCGATTAAGTAGGCATATGCGCCTTCATACTTTTGTTTTTCAACAAGCTTATACTTTCGGAGCTTAATGAGGACTGCTGCTTTGCGTTCCTCGATAGATTCCATTTTGGTGCTCAAACTACAAACCTCAAAGTAAGAATACTTGCAACCTAAAACAAACATTTACCCTTAAACTTTTCTCTCATTAAGGACCATCGCTTAGGCAACCTGTAGATTTTCAGCCAAATTAACATAGGAAAAAAATCGCTATACAGTAACGCTGCAGACTTTAGCGGCATTCATCAACCAAAATATATAATTTCATCAGCACCAATAGATAAAGTAGGTTTTTTGTTTGTCTCAGGCTAATGCAACTATTCTTAAAAATCTCATGCTTACCCTTAAAACGAAATCTTTGACTTCTGAGAATCATTTTAAGAGGGAAAGCAGAGAAGTTGATGAGATGTTCATAGACTTAATGAGTGTTTTTCAACGCTATTATGACCATGCGCCAGAAAGTGACAAACATACTCTGCGCAGCATGCTAGATCTCATTGTCTTGCTCTCAGAGCAGGTGCATTCATCACATAATCAAGCAGAAAATGCTATGGACGATTTCAAAATCTACATAACTGCATTGGAAGGCAGTTATAAGAATGTGGATATGGAGTTCGAGAAATCAGTGGCACAACCAGCTGAGCAAGAGGCAGAGGAGAAAGATAAAGCAGAAGAAGAACGTGCGAAAGCTATAGAGGAATACAGCAAACGAGCTAGACCAAAATTCTATGAATAGCAATCACAACTGCTTATGCTCGATTAATTCGATGAGTGTTCCATCGGGGTCTTCTACAAATGCGATGATTAAGTCTTCATTAAACCTGCGGGGTTCATCAGTAACGATTATGTTCGCCTTTTTCATAGCTGTGAGGGTCCTTTGGATGTCTGCTACTTCAAAGCCTAAATGATCAAAAATGCGGTTCTCATAATCAGCCTGCAAGTACTGTTTTTGATCCCTATAGAAGGTTAACTCAAGCACACATCCCCTGCGCTGGGGGTCTTGGAGAAAAACAATTTCTGCATTTGTTTCCTTGACTTCAAATCGGCGTGTAACCTCTAAACCCAGAAAATGACTGTAGAAATCAACCGAACGCTTCATGTTACTTGTGCGGATGCTTGCATGAACAAGCACGGGATTTTGTTTTTCATGACAGAGAGAAGGCTTATCACCACTTCTCTGATCATCCAACACCTTGTTAACGAGCGCATCGGCTTTTACAATACAGGGATTGCTTCGCCGGACATGTTGAAAACTGATTTTTTTAAATACATCTCTGCGTTGCTGCACCTGCCGCCACAGTCTTTGAAGCTCAGAATTTCTTACAGTGTACACCCCGTTTAGCTGTTTGACGACTAATTCGCTGTCAAGGTAGCAAACAACCTCTGCGGCACCATACTCAGCAGCAAATTGAAGCGCCATCAACAACGCCGCATATTCGGCTTGATTATTAGTGCTGACACCTAAACTACGCGCATCTGTCTTCACCGTTACACCTGCCTCGTTTAGAGCTAAATAAGCAGCCGCTGCCGGCCCAGGATTACCTCTTGCACCACCATCAGAATAAAGCACCAATTGGCTCATACAAATCCTCTAATCCTCATACGCAACAGCATCTATTTAAAACATTAACTCTTCAAGCGCTTTTATGATACCTGTTACTGGCAATTTACAGTCACATTCGTTTAAGAGTTAAAGAACATTTATTCAGATTAAAACGAGGCATCTGTTTGACAAGCTCCGCAATGGGAACAGCAAAGCTAAATTCGCATGAACTCCAGTTTGCATTGCTGAGACATGAACATGAAAGGAGTTGCTTTAAAGGTTTTAGACGAGGCAAACTGGACATAATCGCCGAAATTCTGCTGTTCTGCGAGCAGAATAAAACCAAAACCAGCATAATGTATAACACAAACCTCAACTACGCTCAGCTAAAAACACACATGAACTCACTTACAGCACAGGGTTTACTGATTAAAAAACTCAACAAATACGCCACCACCGAAAAAGGCTACCGTTTCCTTGAACTGTTTGCTCAACTAAACGATTTACTCAATGAATTCACAACTTAACCGACAACTACTAGCCGGTCTTACGCCACAGCGAAACAAGCGTATTATCTAGAAGAAACTAAAAGCACAAATAGTGCCCCGATACTTGACAGTTTTATGCGTTGCACAAACTGTGGAGTATGTTGCACTGAAACCGAAATGTTACTCTCAAAAAAAGATATCAAACGTCTTGCACAGAAAGGATACACGCCAAGCAGATTTGTCCGCTACGATAAACAAGGATATGCAACACTAAAAAACCACGGGGGCTACTGCATTTTCTACGACCCCAAAAATCACAGATGCAACGTATATGTTGACCGCCCCGATGGTTGCAGAGTCTACCCCGTAATAGTCGATGAAGAAAAAGGAATTGTTTTAGATACCATCTGCAACTCAAGACAAACAATTTCAGAAGCAGAAAAGAGCATCAAAGGAAAACGTGTGATTAGACTTCTCGAAATAATTGATTCGGAAGCTATAAAACGCAGTTCATAACCTATAGGCATATTTATTTTTGTTTTTTGTTTTTAATTACCAAAGATTTAGAAGGTTATTTAGCTATATGTGTAAATTAATTGTTTATGTGGGCAATTTATAAATAGCATTCATAAGGCCCATTAGAAATATCAAAAACTCATGCCGAGGCTTTCATGAGGGTATTGCTGAGTGTTTGTGCATATGCGACTGCTTTTAGGGGTATCCTATTTCTTTTGCGGTTTGCTAAATGGTACTCAATTTGTTTGCTGTTTTTACCTGTGCCTCTGTGAAGCCGGGTGAGATGCACGTTGACGATTACGGCACCATCTTTTAGATGCAAGTTGACGTTTTTTCCGAGGTAGGATTTGGCGCTGTTAACGCTAAAGCTCTCCATTTCACCATTCCTCGTCTTGATCGGCGATTTGGCTCCAACATCGCTGGCAAATCGGCAGGTTTTCACCTTTAACTTGGATGTATAGTTTTATATCCTCACTTGTACAGACGTGTTTCCAAGGGTTTTTACAGTGTTCCATGTTTTGTCTCCAAAATGTTGTGTAGTGTTTTTTGCTTTTAAGCCAAGCCTTGAAACTACTGCGGGATAGAGGGGAGAGGTAACTTAAAGTAAGCCTATATTGAACGTTTACCTGAGGGGTTATTTAAGGCCTTTTTGATACCGCCTCTATCTGATGACGACTTGTCAGTTTAAAACTAGAATGTCTTCCTAAAAACTCGGGTCAACCATTGTGACGGGATAACTGTTTAGGTTTGGGAGCATATGTGGTGTTTATATGGGCCGTGCTGTTTGGTTAAAATTCTATGATCTGGGGTGATATGGTGTCTTTGGTTATTTTAAGCAATCCGACTGAGGGTTTGCTTATGATTGAGGGGGGAACTGTGGGACTACCGGGGTTGATGTAGAGGGTTTTGTTTTCCCATTTGATGTTGGCCACATGAGTGTGTCCGTAAACAAATACGTTAAAGCCATTTTGTTTGGTGAGTTTTCGCATTTTATCCAAACCAAAGTGAATGTCGGGATCATGCATAACGCCGATTTTCCAATCAAATAGTCTAATGGAGTTGAGCCGTGGTAGTGCGCCTGTAACTGCCATGTTGTCCATGTTGCCGTGAACAGCCAGAACAGGTGCGAACTGTTCTAGTTCATCCACCACCGCTAGTTCCACCAGGTCGCCTGCGTGAATGATATAGTCGACTTTTTCGAAAAGTTCAAACACTCGTTTGGGGAGATAGTGCGCTCGTTTGGGAATATGGGTATCAGAGATTAAGCCGATGGTTTTTGTAGCTATATTTGAGGGTTCGTGTTGGCTTAGAGCTACTTTGGTTTCGCTGATCATGGTGGTTGTCTCTTAGGCGACTATCTAGTTGCTATAGAGATAAAAGTGTTTGTAAAAAATAGATAGTGCGATTAGGTCATGAATCTTTTGACGGTTTCATAGAAAATGCTGGTTCCCCAGACCAAGTTGTCTATGCTTAGCCGTTCGTCGATACCGTGCATTCGTTTTTCGTATTCGCCGTTGGGTTCTTCGGGTCGTACGGGGTGGAAGCCATAGCATATACTGCCGGTTTCTCTAAAGAATCTTGAATCTGTTCCGCCTGTAGTTAGGGTGGGGGTTATGTTGCAGCCAGGGTCTGCTTCTTGCAGTACATTTTTGATTGTATCGTAGAGGGGTGTTTGTGTGGTGGATTGGTTGCCGTCGTGCATCTGAATGATTTCATAGCTGAGTTTTCCGTCTCCGATGTCTTTTAGCATGTCTTTGATTGAATCGAGTGTTTTTGTTACGCTTTGGTTGGGCAGAACGCGGCAGTCAAATACGACCTCACATTCTGATGGGATGATGTTTTCTTTCATGCCGCCATGGATTATTGTGGGTGTTATGGTAGTTTTGATTCGGGGGCGGATTTCTTCTGCGAGCGTTTTGTCTTTTTGTGCGAGTTCGTTGAGTATCTGTTCGCTTTCTGTGGGGTTGGTGAGCAGTCGGTTTATGGTGTCTTTGAGCTGGGGGTTTGTTTGTGTAATCTGTGTTAGGAATTCGTTTAGTGTTGAAACGTAGACTGTGGGTGGCTGGTAGTTGCCCAGTTTTGTGATAACTTTGTTGATGCGTTCGATGGCGTTATCGGCCATGTTTGGTGTTGAGCCGTGTCCTGGAGTGCCCTTGGCTTTTATTTTGAACCATAGGATGCCTTTTTCGGCGGTTTGGATGGGGTAGATGTTTCGGTTGTTTTGGGGAATTGCTGTTCCTCCGCCTTCATTTAGCAGGTAGGGGCACCAGATTTTGTCTTTGTGCTTGTGGATCAGGTAGCCTGCGCCTGCTTCGCCGCCGTGTTCTTCATCAGCGGTTGCGGCTAAAACTACATCGCCTTTTATGGGGATGTTGTTTTGTTTGAGGAGTTTTAGGGTTATGACTTCGATGGCGGTCATGCCTTTCATGTCTATGGCACCTCGGCCGTAGACAAAGCCGTCTTTAATGGTGCCTGCGAATGGGTCTACTGTCCATTCTTTGGGGTTAGCGGTGACGACGTCTAGGTGGGAGAGTAGAAGCAGGTTGGGTTTTTTTCCTGTTCCTTTTAGTCGGGTGATTATGCTACCCCTGCCAGGTGTGGATTCGAATATTTCGGATTTTAATCCGTCTTTGGCTAAGTATTCTGCGATGAAGCGTGCGGCTTGTGTTTCGTTTCCTGGTGGGTTGGTTGTGTTTATGCGGATTAGGTTGGAGAGGAAGTTTGTGATTTCTTCTTTGATGTTGTTTTGGATTTGGATGGGCATGCGTGTCGCCTGCAGGGTTAGAGGTTGTATTGTCTTAAATAGCATCCTGTTTTGTCATTTCATTCTTATGATTTGTTACTTTTGATACATTACTCAATGCCTAAGTCAAAATCAATCAATTGATGCACACCAGTTGATCACATATACACATTAAACACACAATCCACTATAGAAATTTATCCTTCCCCAGAGAGAAAAACATACATTGAATCACAATTCACCCATCGAATTACAATTATAACCCAATAAGTCCTCAAATTCAGACAAAACAACAGCATCATTTATATATGAGTTGAAAAATGCATTTACATAACAAAAATTGTGAGTGAAATGCAAATGAAAGAGCTAAAACCTATAGACTACAAAATTCTGTTCGAACTCATGAAGGACTCACACAGAAGCGACAGGCAACTAGCCAAAGCGTTAGGCGTTTCTCAGCCAACTGTGACCAGAAGACGAGCCATGCTAGAAGAGAACTATATCGAAGGATACACCGTTATCCCCAAATTCGGCCAAATCGGATTTGAGATCACAGCCATAACCTTTCTGAAAAGCAAACTAAAGTACCAAACAGGCGACGAAAAAACAAAAGCAATCCAAAAAATGAAAGAATGGTACATGAAACAAACAAACGTCATACTTGTCTCAGAAGGCAGAGGTATGGGCTGGGATGCAGTATGCATATCGCTGCACGAAAATTTTGCCAGCTTCGCAGAATTCATACGAACACATGATTCTGAGCTGTCAGATTGGGTGGTCGAAAGTCAAACCTTCAACGCCGACCTCAAAGGCGGAATACTCATCAAACCATTCCACCTCAAATACCTCGCATCCCTAAAATAGCAACAAAATTTCTACCCCCTTCTTTTCTATTCAACCAACACACCATTTCTTTTATAATCTAGTACAACAGAATTCGTTAAATAAGTTCCAATTGATAAACATAATGGAAAAATAGAAAAGAGTACTTTATTTTTGTCTTGGTATTGGAGCATTGACTCTTTCAGAGTTTATTTTCAATCTAAAACAACATTTAACGTCAAATATCATAAAGACTTGTTTTTCTCAATTGATACATTCAAACATTATCTGCGCTAACCATACATATGGATTGATAATACAACTAAGAAGTAAAGAATTATGGTGGGCCGAACCGGATTCGGACCGGCGACCTTCTGCACGTCAAGCAGATGTCCTAACCAGGCTAGACGACCGGCCCACACTTTTAGCACAATCTTCTATCGCACCTTACTATATAGGCGCTTCGTTCTTAGATGTGCACTACTTCATTTCCCAGCCCCTATTAAACTCTTACGCCACCATTTCTACGTGTCTTGTCCCAAAATAATTTCACCTTTTTTGATTATCTCAGTATACACGATTTTACCAGCCAAATTGTCTAGTAGCCATACTCAGCCATACTTCAGGCCACAACTTTTTTACAAACATCATATTTGGCGTCTCTGCTTCCCACAAATTAAACGCGCCATGAGGTCTATTATTGTACCAGTCAACAAACTCCGCTAAACTCTCAAACCTAAACCGATGATTATTGTAGAGATCATGAAACTTTTCTAGCTTGCCGTTAGTTTGGGGGTGATTGACTCTGCAAAGAATATGCCTGATATGGTGCTCTTTTAGGTACTGTTCATATTCATGCTCCGCAACCCCTTGTGCATCCCGTTTGTTGGCATAAAATTGTGTGCCATGATCAGTCAAAATTGAGTGAATGGAATACCATTGTCTACATTCCTTTTGTGCTTTTTTCAAGACTATAATAGCATTTTTTGTTGTTTCATTATCAAATTCTCCTGCCGCAATAATTTTTCTTGAGGCGTCATCTAGGATTGTGCAGAGGTACTTGCCGTTTGCGCAGTGATGCCAGTCGGTGTGCACCATTGAGAGGGAGTGTTTGCGTTCGTAACGGATCCATGGAGCTCGGCGTTTTTGTTTGTTGGGTTGGTGGTGTGCATATCCCAATTTGAGTAAGACCTCATGAATGGTTCGTTTGGAGATAGTTATTTTTTGGTGCGCGTATATGATTTTTTGGAGATATTGTGCGCCTAGGTGGTCTTTTTGGTAGGCTTGGTTTATGATTTCTATTGTTTCTTGGGTTAGTTGGTTTTTGGGTCTGCCAAGGGTTTGGCCTATTGTTGGGGTGATGTTTGTTTTTTTGTATTTTGCATATATTTGTTTGAATCTTCTGGGGGTCATTTTGAGTTTGTTGGCGGCGTATTTTGCGGTTATTTTGTCGGCTGCGTGTTTTTCTATGCACCATTTTAGTTCTCGCTTATTTTTGACTTTGACCATGTCAGTAATTTTTGGGTGCGAGATATTTTCAGAAGAGCAGGTGTTGTGTTTGAGGTTGGTTGGTATGGTGACTACGTAATTTGTTCGTCAAATCCCGAATAGCAATATAGAGTGAAAAGGTGAAATTATTTTGGGATAAGACACCACCATTTCTACGCTAGAAGTTTTAAGCACCCATAACATAATCTATTGCCGTGTAAGGGTTTATGGTAACAGACGAAGTTACAACACTACTAGTTGAGTTTATCAACAAAAACTCCGATACTGCCGATGTCCAATGGGACAGACGTATGAGCCCCCGGTTACTCTTTAACCCATACTCTTCAAAAAATGAAGAACGCAGTGTTACCGCCCACTACTTTTTAATGGCCGCAGCAATCCTTGACGACACCGTCGTGGGATATCCTGAAAACGCCCGCATGCTATTGGTCTATCTAAATAGGGCATTTGGCAACAAACTGTTTGAGATAAAAAAGGCACACCTTTTTGAAGAAGTTATTGTAAAAGCTTACTTCCATCATGACCTAGGTCCAAACAAGAAAGCCGCTTCAGAAATCCTTGCCTCCGTTAACATGTTTGTTAAATACAAAGCCGAACGCAACCTCCTAAAATACGCTCAAAAATTCACCAAACCAAAAGACTTCCTCGATGACCTTGCCCAAAACATCCCTGCACTATCAGGCCCACACAAAGACCGCGCATGGATTTATCTGCGCTGGATGGTACGTCCACAACCTGATTTACAAATCTACAATCACCTACACCCCGAAGACCTCTATGTACCACTAACCAAAGAAAACGCCAATGTCGCCGCCAGTTTAGGCATAATATCTTCAGCATCACCTGCACTATGGAGAGATGAACAAACCTCATCGGAAGCCCGCCAAAAATTAACCAACTACGCTAAAACCCTTTTTCCTCAAGACCCCGCAAAAATCGATCATCCCTTCTTTCTGCTGGGCAGATGGCTAAAACAGAAACCGCTCAACCGCTATACACTCAAAGCAGCACTGGATTTTTTGGAACGGATGCAAAAAATCACAGGACAACCCCGAGCCTATTACCAAAAAATGAGCCGCTACAAGAGCGGCTGGGAAAAGAAAACCGCACTTACACTTCTGCAACTCCACATCCCATACGGTTATGAAACCATCAGTTTTCCCCTGCCAAATGAAGTTTACACCCCAGATTTTATCTTAGAGAAAACAGTACAAGGCAGAAAAATCATCCTAGAACCCCATTTTGAAATGACTAAACATCAAGCCCGTAAATATGCCCTCTTCAAACGCACTTACGGACACCAATTTCTGCTTATTTTACTTCTCAAAAACGATCTCATCCCGCTCTATCACCAACGAAGAATTCTAACAGACGATGTCGCTGACGATGTTTGGCCCATCGAGTTTATTCATCTTTTAGCAGAAAAAATCAAACAAGGTACCTACGGACAGTAACCAACAACCAAATAGCAAATTGGCAAAACGTCGTTGAGTACCTACAGAGATAGAGAACCGTATTGTTTGCCTGCACACATAGTCTCGCCAAAACTGGGACATATCAGCATATTTGGGACATAACTCGAGTAGACTACTAAAATGAGGGGCATGATTTCATGGTTAAGGTAGTGAAATAATTTTTGGAGGATAATTTGTTTGGTGCTGCCGCAAAATAAAAATCCTACAAATAACAGATTTCAACTATGACATGCACTATCAACTCAGAACATTTATGGCTTGACGAATTAAGCACCGTTGAAGCCGCAAAGGCGGCTATGCAAGGGAGAGTGATTATTTTTCCAATCGGAAGCGTAGAAGAGCACGGCGAACACTTACCCTTGTGTACTGATAGCGTCCAACCCGAATATGTTGCGCTTGAGGTTGCACGCAAAACAGGCTGTTTAGTGGCCCCGCCTTTCCGCTATGGCCTCATAAATGCTGGACGCAATTTTCCCGGCAGTCTAACTATCCAATTCAATACACTCTTTAACGTAGTTAAAGACATCCTTACCGAGCTATCCCGCAATGGATTTAACCGCATAATCGTCCTTAGCGGTCATGCGGGTTCTTCTCATATGGTTGCTCTTAGACTGGCAGCACAAGAAGTTATCCATCAAAACGGAGAAGAAAACGGCAAACAACACACACGCATTATGGTTTTGTCAGATTATGATTTTGCAGAAGAACTCACCGACGAATTAGCTGACCCAAAAGATGGGCATGCGGGCACAATTGAAACGGCACGTGTTATGGCGATCCGCCCGGATCTGATTAAATCAAAGGGTATACCTAGTTGCTATGAGATGCCCCGATTTGAAGTTGTACTGCATCCAGAGCAATACTTCCCAAGCGGTGTACATGGTGATCCAACGACAGCCACACCCGAGAAAGGACAAAAAATCAATACACACGTAATCGAACAGGTTGCTAAACTTGTTCAAAAACTTGAAAGTTAAGAATTATAGAAGAGAATACTTGTTGTTGTCATACTTTCAGATTCAAATATAATGAGTTGCCCAGTTGAACAAAACGCTACTCAACTGTAGGTTCATCACTGAAATAGCACTCTTGGACAAACCGTGGTGTACAGACACAATAGAAAACCAAGTCACAACTACCTATATTTCTTATCCGCTGAGAAGTATCGGCAGAAATAACAACTACGCCACCAACATTGACCTCAACTGGATCTATACCCTTGATGTCTATAACACCGCTACCTTAGTGATTATGTAGATTTCTTCTATCCCTTCAAGGTGATGAGCAACCGTAGTAACACCAGGCTTTACGATAGCTACAGCTATTGAAACCCTGCCATCACTAGAACCGTAATTTTCTGCAACAAAGCATCGCTCAGGTGTATGGACAAGGTTTAGGCTACTGGCTTTAATAATCAGGGGTTTCATGCGTTTACGCCTAATGCTATACCAAAATGGGAATATTTTAAAAAATCGGTGTAACTCAAAGCTTTGGATACCATCAAAAAATAGAAATAGAACTCAAAGCGAGAGGTCATCTACATAGCAACGGTGAAAATATAGACCTGCATTTTTCAAATATCACCGATAATACGCTTCAAGAGTTGCAGACGTTTAAATCATCAAAAGGGGGATTTGCGCATCCAACTGTTTGATGTTTTGGGTTGATGTTGGCAAAGTGCTATAAATGTGTGGGTGATTTGTAAGTTTGATCTTGTATGGCTTTGGATCACTTTAAGTCACGTGTTGTCTGGCTTATTCTTGACGGTGCCCCCGAGGAGGCGTTAAAACTGCTTGCTGAAAACTATCAAGTTGCCATTCCAGATCTCAAAGTGGGCATGCCAAAAAAACACAAGTTCAAAGCGTGGGGGTGCTATACTGCAAAAAACCAAACAATATATGTGTGCAACAGCGATGTATTGGTTAATCCCCTGGTTATCCTGCATGAATTTTATCATCATCTACGAAGCCGAGCAGTAGATAGAGTGCATCGGGGCACAGAAAACAAAGCTGATCAATTTGCTATGGATTTCGTTTTACAATATCAGGCGGCCATAAAAGAAACACAACAAAAAGATCAGTAAAAGTCTTCGTCGTTACATTCTAACGGGGGAGTTATATCTATAGACACTTTATCGCCGTTTGAGTCGTAAGCGGCTATGCAATTGTGGCCATGGTAGGGATATCCCACTATCATAAGTACCCGGCCAAAAAAATAGTTGAGGTCTGTATGGCTGGGTGAAATGTTTCCGGATGGATGAGAATGTACAGTTCCGACTAGGCTGAGATCACCTGAGAACATGTAGGGGTTGAAGTGGACTTCGCCTTCGCCATGAATTGCAAACGGAGCCAAAACCAAATCTGTGATGGATATGATGCCCTTATTTTTTTTACCCCTAAGCAACAGAAAGCTTTCTCGGGGATAGAGTTCTTTAGCACCTGCATAGACAGCATCTAATATGTTGCTTGGAATGTGGACAGTTAGATCTTGCGGCATAGTAGCAAAGGTAGAATTGCCTGTTAAGAAGTTTTTCCCACAAATCACTAACCTGTTTACGCAAAAGAACACACCTATCTGTAAAAAACAATGACCTTAGTCACAATTAGTTGTTGATGCGTGTAACGTGTTTTTAATTAGTGTATGTACGGGTATTCTTTCCAGAATATCTGACAACTAAGCAAACTACAATAAGAACACTATTTAACCATGACAAGCTCAAGCTGTGTGTCTTTAGGTTATACTTAGATCTTGTCTTGCTGATTCGGTAAACATTTAAGATACACAAAGAATAGAAGTGTTGATTTATGGTGCCGGGATGGCAGAGTGGTTAACGCGCGGGCCTTGAGAGCCCGTGGATCTTCCGGTCCGCATGGGTTCGAATCCCATTCCCGGCGCCTATCTCTTGAGCGCAATAACGCCCAACCCATACCGTGCCTGTTTTGGACGTTTCTATATTTCAAGAATTTTCAATTAACTCTGAAGCTAAACAGAACTAAATGACGCGAAAAATAAGCCGCTTATGAAAGAAAACAACAACAAACGAGCTAACCTCCCTCTTCAGCTCGCGCACCTTTCGCATAAAACCCCTGTGCTACTTCCTAATGCAACTCGCTAAAAAGAAAAAAGAGAAAACAATGTCAGTTGCCCTTTTTCGTATACACTACAACAACTACGCTATAGTTTAAGATAACATGGTTTTTAGTTTTAGATAAAACGCAACCTTTAACAAACAAAAACTATCATCATATTTCTTGTCTCGCCGAAATTGAGCACCCATAACGACGGACTTGACAGAGGGCACACAAGAAAAACAAATCTTGTACCTATGACCGATCGAGTTCTACCCAATTATGGAACAGGTGAGATACGGGCGTAAATTCCCGCGCCGAGAGAGCTTCACCAAGCTTAAAGCGACGCTCAGCTGTGAGGTGAAGTGTTAGGTTACGTCGGGAGACATCAGCCCGCGAAAAATCCTGAAGCCACCTCTAAATTTAAGTTAAAGAAATAATACATTAAAGTTGTAACTTAAGGATGCTGAAATAACGTGGATATAGAGAGAAAAATTGAGCTTATTTGCAGACCTCCCGCTGAGGAACTCGTAACAACCGAGGATCTTCGAGCACTCCTAGAAACCGAGGATCATCCCATTGCCTACAACGGCTGGGAACCCTCAGGCCTTGCACATCTAGGTACAGGCGTTATCTGCGCTTACAAAATGAAAGATTTCGCCGATGCCGGCATCCACTTCAAAGCCTATCTTTCCACATGGCATGCATGGCTCAACAATAAATTGGGCGGCGACCGCGAGCTTATCCACAAAGCCGCAGACCTCTTCCGTCACAGCTGGCTTGCCCTAGGCGTCCCCGGAGACAAAGTGGAGTTCATTTACAGCGACGAGTTGTATAAAGACATCAATTACTGGGAAAAAATGCTGGTAATCAGCAAAAACCTCACGCTTGCCCGTACCACCCGCACCCTTGAAATAGCGGGACGCAAAGAAGGCGAAGCTCACTACGTCAGCGATTACATTTACACACCCATGCAAGTCGCGGATATATTCCATTTGAAAGTTAAAATCTGTCAGCTGGGTATGGATCAGCGCAAGGCTAACATGGTCAGCAGAGAAATCGGCGAAAAACTAGACTTTTGGAAGCCCGTCTGTGTCCACCATCATCTTCTACAGGGACTAGAGAAACCTGCAGTATGGCCAATTCCAGAAGGCCAAGAACGTGAAGCTCTTGCATCCGCTAAAATGTCAAAGAGTAAGCCTAAAACCTGCATATACATCTATGATTCACCTCAAGAAATCAAAGAGAAAATGTCGCGGTCTTTCTGTCCCGAAGGTATAGTCAAATTTAACCCGGTTATGGATATCGTCAAATATATCATCTTCCGGGAGAAGTCAGTGTTCACTATCGAGCGCCCCGCGAAATTTGGCGGCAAAATAGACTTCGAGAGCTACGATGATCTGGCCACCTGTTATGTTGAGGGAAAGTTACACCCTATGGATCTTAAATGCGGCGTCGCTACAGAGTTGGCAGAGATTTTAGAACCGGTACGACGCTACTTTGCCAACCACAAAGACGCCATGGATTGCCTTGAGACGGTACAAAAAGCACAGATTACAAGGTAGAGATCATGACTACTCATCTCAAAACACGTCTTGAAAAAATCGATAACGTTCTATCTAAATTAGGGGAACAAGTCGAGAACGGCAAGCCGATGATCGTTGAGGGCAAAAAGGATGCCAATGCACTATTGGAATTAGGCGTTGGAGGTAAAGTGTTTACTGTAAAAACTGGCGGGAAATCGTTTTTGCAAGCTGCCGCTGAAATCGAATCATTGGGCGTAGAGGAAGTTATTTTATTATTGGATTTTGACCGTAGAGGCAGAGAAGGCACAAAACGTCTTCAGCAGAGTCTAGAACGCACTAATACCAAGGTAAATGTGCGGTTTTGGCGTGAACTGGCAGCTTTGATTAGCCATGACGTGCAATGCATAGAGAGTCTACCCGCTTATTTGGCGACTGTTCAGCAGAAAGCTGAGGATGATTTACCCTTTTTGTGTAATGGTGGTGCGTATAAACGGTCAAGTTTTTGTCAGCAGATTTCCAATTTTGCTATGTTATAGAAGCGTAATATTTTTGATCAGAGGATCAGCAGTTCAAGTCATATCTATATAATTAGGGTTAGATAAGGAATCAACTGCTATTACAAACAAGGCGTAATATTCAAATATTTAATTTGTCTGAAATGATGATTGTTTTTTTCTATTGTATCACTTTGCCAGTACTATTACTTGAGAGGAGATAGTAAGCGGCTTACAAACATAGCATTCTGAATTTTTTTTGGTTTCATATTCTACTGATTTTAGAAATTGTAAAATTTTTTTTTCTTGTTCAGTGCTATGGGGTTCTATGTATAATATTGGTTTGTATTTTCGAATGGTCTCTTGGGCGCCTTCAAGAATGATAGATTCACTTCCTTCGGCGTCGATTTTTATGTGTTGTGGAGGAAGCAGATGTCCAATTAGCGAATCTATGCGTTCAACAGTTACTTTGACGATTTTTTTTACTCTTGCGTTGCCAAATGTTGCGCCAAATGGGTAGAATGAGCTTCGCTCGTGTTGAGAGGATATCATAAAGTCGCTTTCACTATCAGTATTGCCTATGGCAATTTGTAGTGGTTTTATGTTATCAGAGGTTTTGTTTAGGGTGAGGTTTGCGCTCAATTTAGCGAACGTTTCAGGGTTTGGTTCAAAGGCATATACTACGCTATCTATGTTAAAAGTCGATACCGCAAGAGAGTATAGACCAATGTTTGCACCAATATCATACACTACGTCTCCATTTTGAATGTTATTTAGAAGTGCCATCAGCAATGTTTCTTTTTCAAGGTTTAGCTGGGTAGGCTTTGCGGAATAAATTTTAAAATGAATTAAGGGATCAATTGAGACGGGTCGAGTTAGTAGCCTAGACTTGTATGCGATATCTTCAATCGTTCCTCGTACGTTAACAATAAGTTTTGCTAAATTCATAAAATCGCCGTTTAAAGGGAGCAATCGTAGAAGTTGGTAAACAATAGGTATCAAGTAATACAGCACTATAAACATTTTGACGACTGAGCGTTAGGTATTTTTATACTTATACTAAAATACGGTCTTGGAATATTTGTCCGACTTGATTTGGCTGATAGTTGGGAACACCGCCGTTTACTAGACCCCATTGAGTTCCTGTTCGCCAGGGGGCCCATCCCCAGGCGGCATATCCTATGCCGTTCTGATTGAGAATTGTTAGGGTATTATAGTACCATTCGTATTCATCCGCCATGTTAGTGGCCCAAAGGCTACACCCGATTTCGCCTATCCAGAGGGGCTTATCGAAACCTATAACACCGGTTTTTGTTAAGGCAAAGGCTATGTCTGCTAAGCTATGGGGAGAACCATTATCAGTGTTCCAGTTATAGAATCTGTTTCTGTATATGTGTGTACTGTAGACAAGGTTTTTTGCTGAATCAAACAGGGGGTATTTATCTACCCAATTCAAACCCCATAGTGAACCTTGTTGATACCAAACATAGTCCATGGCTAAACCGTAGTCCCACTGGATAACAATCAAATTTTTAACGCCTATAGCTCTTAGAGCAATGATGCAACGTTGGGTAGTGCTAAACCAGTTTGCCTCTGCTACAGGATCTCCTCCAGCGTTGGGCTCGTTCCAAAACTCAAAGAGAACATTTGGATGGACTTTTAGAGTGTTGGCAACATTAGTCCACAAGTTAATGAAGTCTTGGGGGTTGTTAATGAGGCCATTCCCATCGGCCCAGGGTAAAACACCATCGGGCATACCGCTTGATGCTGTGGTTCGCCAAAAAGTGAAGTCTACATATATTCCGCGAGTTGCGGCTTGAGTTATAAAGTAGGCTAAGTTGCTTTGGAAATTGTCGGTGTTGTCTGTCCACCATTGTACAGTTGCTGTAATTCGTATGATGTTAATGCCCCAGCTTTGAAGTGCGTCAAGGTTAGAATTTATAGCGGTTGTATCCCAAGTATTCCAGAGTATGTTGCCATCTTGGGTCATCCAGCTGCCGTTTGGTCCATCGATGAAATAGGTGTAATCAACGCCACGCAATGTTATGATTTTATTGTTTGCTGTTTGGATTTGGTTGCCGGTTACATGTAGAGGTTCTATTTTTTCTATGTCTTTTGCTATGTATGTTGCTTTTATTGTGTGATTAGTTTGTACATTAGTGAAGGTATAGCTGTTTGTTGCGCCTTGATTTTGGCCGTCTACTATTACCTGAGCGATCGTGTATCCAGTGTTTGGAGTTATTGTAAATGTTTGATTTTCACCATCAGTTACCTGTACTTGACCAGATGGGCTTATGGAGCCTCCAGAACCCGCTGAAGCTGAAATATGGTAGGTTGGGAGGTCAATGTAGCTGTCTGCGATAATTACTTTGTCAAAGTATACCATTGAGAGGAAGTCAACTGCGCCGAGATCGATTCGATTGATTGTTGTTCCAGTGTTTATGCTTGTGTTGTTAATCACCGATTGCCCGTCAACCCATAGTTTAGACCAGCCGGAATTAACATCTGCATATACGGCTATCTCAACACGATGCCACGACCCCAAAGTTACTGTTTCAGCAGAGGTTGTAAAAACTTCTGTGCCTGATCGGTCTCGATAGCTGAGCGCATAGTTTAGCGTGCCTGCATTGTTTTTAATGCCGAATCGACTGCCCACATCCCAATCATTTAGCAACTCTATAAATTTTGCAACACCATCAGTGGGAATGCGTTGTAAGTCTATCCAAACGTATACTTGCAGATAAACAGTAGATCTATTTTGTATGTCTTTATAGACAACTGCGCGTCCGCCATCAGAATATACAACCCCTCTTGCAACATATGTTCCATCATATACTCTCACCATGGAAGTTGATATCGCACCGTTTGATGTTACGGTTTGTGTCCAAGCATTAAAAGAACCACTCTCAAAATCATCGCTAAATATGTAGGGCATAAATGATACTGCGATAGTATGGTTACTTTGTACATTGGTGAATGTGTAACTGTTTATGGCACCTTGGTTTTGTCCATCAACGGTTACTTGAGAGATTAAGTAGCCAATATCTGGGGAGATTGTAAAGGTTTGATTTCCACCTGCAATGATCTGTGTTTCACCCAAGGGACTGATAGAGCCGCCTGCTCCAGCTGAAGCTGAGATAGAGTAGGATGTCCCGCCGTTATGAGTAACCAGCACATAATCAAGCCATACTTGAACGGCGGCCCAAGCATAATTTTCTGCGATCCCCTCGATGAGGTTAACATGGTTACTGTTTTGGAATGTGGAATATGCAGTGTAACTGTGAGTTATCGCTGTCTGACCATCAACGATTAACCTGAGTTGCTGGTTGATATTATCCAGCTGAATGGTGATGTTATAGAGGGTATTTGCTTGCACAGTAGCTGTGTCATAAACGGTTATATAATTTGGCCATTCACCGATCCATAGTCCAAAATGCTGGGAGCCATCAACAAATGCATAGACGCTGGCCGATTTAGAATTAGAGGAGTCAAATATTTTGGTGAAAAGTATAGCTGAATTGCCCTGACCCGTAGTTGGTATGGTGTTAAAACGTACTTGGGATGATACTGAAAACACCTCAGCACTACTTAGGGGCAATTGGTTCTTTATAACATAACAGCCAGCGCCATCACCACCGGTTACAGCAAATCTTGCAACACCACTAGAGATCGTTGGATTTGCATAAGTTGAACTCCAAGCGCTAAAAGTGCCGCTCAGAAAATCATCACTAAACACTGCGTACGCACTCACAGGTAACAAAAAAACAAACATCGAAAACAACAACATAGATATAACAACTATCGATAGCAATTTTTTGAACGAATTTATCATTTTTTCACCAAAAAATATTACCCTTAAAGCTACAAGAAACTAGCCCCTATGAGGGTTATAAAGCTATCGACAATTATGATCAAGTGCCTTTTCCCAAAATAATTTCCTCTTTTGATTATTCACTATTCACAATTTCACCACCCAAAACCACCATACCCAACAACCGTCAGACCACAACTTTCCAACAACCGTCCATCATAAGACCAGACCCACACAAAATAAGAGACGTTCAAATTACACAACCAAATCAACAAAAAATCCGAATGTGGATTTAAAAGGGCCGGGGCCGAGATTTGAACTCGGGCGAAAGGCTCCACAGGCCTCTATGCTACCAAGCTACATCACCCCGGCCACATTTCCATGCTTTTCCGTGATTCAGGTCACTTTTTGGCTTATGTTTTGGTAGCTTCTTAGAGAGATGACAAACTCCTTATTTACGTTTGCGAAAGATTTTCCCGCCATCAGCATATTCACCAGTAACATATTCAAAGCCTACTTCAATTAATTTACAGGCTTCTTCTGTATTACAAGCCACTTTAGTCGTAAATTGGTCATTTGTAAAGTTTTTGAACAGATTTTTTTCTAATTGAATGTAAAGCTCTGTATTATCGATAGATTTATGGCCTAAGAACTGCTTAACGAATAAAATGTCCTTAGTTTGGTGGTAGAGCATTGTTGCTTTCCAATGTCGCAATGTATGGAAATGAATTTCTTTTAGCCGCGGATTGCCAAGTTTGAAAGCTTGTTTGTTTCTGCTTCTAATCATTATTGCTTTGAGACTATCAAGTGTGTTTACTCCAAAGACATTGTCATTTTCTTTTGGCAACTGATTTAGCATTGTTAACAGTTTAGAACTTAGATCATTAAACATTCGCGGGTTGCTGTTTTTTTCTGGGGTGTTACATGTGATTATTCGTCTTTGAATGTCTACGTCTTTCCAGTGGAGCTGTATAGCTTCTCCTGCACGCAAGGCCGTTTCTTTTAAAAGCTGCATATAAGCAGCAACTTTAACTGGACAGCCGGCAATTAAGTCATCTATTTCTTGCTCTGTTGGTATGAGGGGGATTTTTCTTGTCACTATATTTTTTGGTTCTTCCCAGTGTTTGCCAAGATATTTAAGGAGTTGACTGTAGGCATTAATTACGTTTCTTTTTCGGTTTCCACCCCAATTCTGTTCTGAAATTACCTTCTTAACAGAATCAGGTGTATTAAGATCTGCGCCGCGCTTTTTTAATATCTCAAGTATACTCCAGCTTAATTTTATAGTCGGTTCAGCATATCCATTGATTTTCATGTTTAGATGGTATTCAGCGAGATTGTGTTCTGTGTCAACCAATACAGTTTCATTTTTTGTATGGTTGGACATGTTTTTCGCCTTCTCTGCGCTTACATGACAGGCATTAAACGTCCGTGACATCCTAATATTTTTTTCCTGAAAAATAGACAAACAAACCGTACATTTGAACCTTTGAACCTTAACACCATCAGATAATATTCTTTTCCCAAAACGATAAAATTCAGAAGACCCACATTTAGGACAGGCGGGAATTTTGGAACTGGAATCAGCAACTACTTCAACATTGGTATCGCTAGAACCGATATCATCAAATATGCGCTCAGAAACAAACCCAACCTTTCCCTCCCCACCACTACCCATAACTAAACAAACCACCCGCCTTCATCATACAAAAATAATCCACCATACACACTATGCCACAAACCCTAAAACCCTAACAAATAGATTCACAGCCCTATACCACATCGACAAATCCCCAAGCAGACAAAAGCTAACAAAACACCCACAAAAGCACAGCCAGTAAAGCAATTAACAAGAAACCTAAACACCACTCTACACAGCCCCGATCCAGTAACACTAACAGTGAAAACACCCCTTTGCGTACCCTTATTTTCTGTGTCACCCGATCCTAGTTTCAATACCAACATCATCGCCCTACTCTTAAAATTAGGCAAGCTTAAAAAGCAACAATAAAGCGCCAGCAAACAAAAAAATATAACAGGAATTTGTTGACAATTAAGTGTCTGTTTAAGTAAAGCTAAGACAATGTTGAGCGACATCACAAGAGCGATTTAGTCAAGCAGATATTAACACTACAGCGTCCGAGAGTGTTCACGTTTAGGGAAGCGGTGATGTTTTTCGTAATTTTGTGGGTTCTAACTCTTCTCTTTGATGGACGTACAGGATATTTTATCTGACTTTTGACGTTTTACAGTCTTGTGAAAACCATTACACCAACATTTCTCTCTATACGCGAAAACTCTCAGCAAAAAAATTGTGGGTCAAGATAAGACCATACACCCTTGAATATCAAAAGACTTTCTATCTCACTATCGGTGTTGCAAAAAAGGGATAGTTTTGGGAGAGACAAATTGTTATAAGAATAATGGTTTTTTACCCAACAAAAAATCCTCTAAACTACAATTCACACTACCAACAATAAGAGATAACGCATTTGGATAATGCTGTTTAAAAACAAGACTACCCCCAACACCTTTCACCCTACCACTCTTCACCTCAATAGCCGTAAGCTGACTACCTTTCTTTATAACAAAATCAACCTCATTATTACGTTCTCTCCACCAATAAACCTCAAACCCTTCCTCTTGACCTCTTGCAAGCAAATAAGCACCCACCGCACTCTCAACAAGACGCCCCCTATCGGTCGCATTATCAAGCAAACGCCGCCTACTAGTCCCATCGGTATAGGTCATAAGCGAAGTATCATACACCATAAACTTTGGAGAACTCTTACGAACACGAATCTTGCTGCCCGAATAATTCTGCAAACCCGCAAGCACATTTGCCCTACTGAGAAGATCAAGATAATGCGCCAAAGTCACAGTATTTCCCACATCTTGAAGTTGCCCAAGTATTTTTGTAAAAGACAACTCTTGCGCACTGTAAATTGAACCGAGCATAAAAAGCGAACGAAGCAACGCAGGCTTACGAACTTCATCCATCATAACAATATCCAAAGAAATAGTTGGCTCCACAATCGATGCCCCCATATATCGAGCCCAACGCTCTTCATCTTTTATAAGCACAGCAGCACCAGGATAACCCCCAAAAAACAAAAAGTCCTCAAGACTATATCCAAAAGCCTCTTTACATTCCGAATAATTCCAATGAGCAGAATAAAGTACTTCAAACCTCCCCATAAGAGATTCAAAAAGACCCTTCTGCAAAAGCAAAGAAGATGAACCCGTGAGAACCACTTTTAGAGGTGTAAATAATCTGTTGTCTTCGTCCCAAAGAAGTTTTACTATCGATGACCATTTACTGATTTTTTGTATTTCATCAATTACAAGAATAGTTTCGCCAGTTTTTGCAAGTGCACGTGCTTGTTCCCACTCATTGCGAAGCCACTCGGTTGAAACAAGTGTTGGATCATCTGCGCTGACAAAATGTGTTGGTTTATTTATTTCTTTGAGAGCTTGTAATACGGCGGTTGTTTTACCTGTTTGTCTTGGTCCGACCAAGATTTGAATAAACCGGCGAGGCTCATTTAATCTATCCACAAGTTGCGTAACTATTTTTCTTTTGAACATGAAAATCTCCGGACTGCCAATGTGTTTCTACGTACACAGCAATTTACTCAATATGTTTTACTATTTACTCATTATAAAAGTTTTCACATATTTGTGTAAAAAAGAAAAAGGAAATTAGCGAAGAGTAGCGAGCGTTTATGGCGATATCGCCATGAGCGGTGAGGTTAAATCCCACATACTCGGTAGTTACACAGGGAGTTTGACCCACACCCTAAACACATAACTCCACCCATTTGGGTACACTAAAAATGCAAAAGTCAGCTTGGAAATATAACTCGGTAGCCCAGCACGGACACGATATCTGCCACAGCGCTTTTTTAGTTGATTACACATATAGAGTAAAAAGTCATTTCCTGAAGAGGCATATAAATGGTCTCGAAATTAACCAAGGAATACAAAGTACGTGACCCGATTTATGGATTTGTAAAACTTGATGCACAGGAAATGGATATTGTCAATTCATCCGCATTTCAGAGATTACGCAGAATTAAACAACTCGCTTTAACAGACATGGTTTACCCAGGAGCAAGCCACACACGATTTGAACACTCCTTAGGTGTGGTACAAATGGCCACAGACATGTTCGATAACATTGTCAGCAAAAAAAGCAACTTAGAAAGACTACATCTAATGTCTGATGGACTAGAAAGAATAAGAAAAATAATTCGCTTAGCCGCACTACTACATGACATTGGACATGCACCATTTTCACATACAGGCGAAGAATCAATGCCCCTATTGCCGCCAGACCATCCAAAATACGAACCGGACGGCTCAAAAAAGTATAGTCATGAAGATTATAGCATCGAAATTATCAAACACATATATGAAAATCTTATTGAGAACCATAAATTTGGAGAATCATTAGGCATTAAAGTCGGCGATATCACGGCTTTATTGGGGGATGAGTCTGTTCGACCTACACGCACGACCATACTTTGGAAAGAACTTCTATCAGGCCAGCTTGATGCTGACAGAGCAGATTATCTGCTCCGCGACTCCCTGCACATAGGGGTAAACTATGGCATCTATGATAGACATCGTCTTGTCAATTGCGTTACAATAGGCGAGGCCGAAGAATCGGATTGCTTTTTAGCAATAGAAGAGGGCGGTTGGCATGTAGCAGAAAGTCTAGTCATAGCAAGATACCAAATGTTTTCCCAAGTCTATTTCCACCCAGTCAGACGGGCTTTTGATTATCACGTGGGACAGGCAACCAAAGAAGTTCTACAAAGCTTCAAACTCAATGATGACGTATTTCCAAAACCTACATCACAACAAAATATTATAAAATATTTAGAGTTTGATGACTGGAAAATGTGTGGTGCCTTTAAGAACACTAAAGAAAACAGTCATGGAGACATCATTTTAAGGCGAGAACCGTATAAATGCAAAATGAAATGGGACAACGATCTAACAGAGGCAGAAAAGGTTGCTGCAGAAAATGCAATCACCTGCTATGGTGGATATCTTGATAAAGGCGCGCCAACATGGTATACGCTTGATAAGGATATTAAAATTTTTAGCGAAAAGGCTAAAAGAACATATCCGCTAAGTTACAAATCAAAGTTGATTGAAAAAATGCCGGGGTTGCCAAAAGAAACGCGTCTATACCTAAATCTGGAGAAATGTGGGGCAGATTATGAGTTTGCAATATAACAAAAATATTATTCTAAATGTACTTGAGCAACAATCAGGTTTGGGTAAAACGGCAGTTATGAAGATAATTTATATGTTGCAACAAGTTAAGAAGATGGATATGGGTTATGATTTTACAATTTATGCTTATGGTCCTTATTCTGCAGGGGTAATCGAAGATATTGACGACTTGATAGAGAAGTCATTGGTTGATTCTCAGGTATATGAATATGCTAACTATATTGGTTATAACCTGAATCTAACTGCCCTAGGGAAAACTAAATTGGCAAAATTGGTAACAAACGATGAAAGGAAAATTAAAGATATTTTGTCATTTGCAGGTGAGAAACAGGCTAAAGAGCTGGAACTGTTTTCAACAATCATTTTTATTGAGAACCAATATGCAAAAAACCAATGGGAAAGAGAACAAAAAGACATTGTAGATAAAGTCGCAGAAATTAAACCTCATTTCAATAAAGAAAAAATTTCTACAGCATACACTACTCTGCTAGAAAACAAATACATAAAATCATAATACAACAATTCAAACATTAATTACCCCTATTTCGACGGGTACAGGATCAGCATCTTTAAACTCCAAAATAACCGTAATTTTGAGGAAAATAAACACATAATATAAGCTCACCTTGGAGGCTGTTTTGCAGGCCTAACTACAATCAATTTATTGGTCGGGAGGCCTTAATTTTTTGTCTGACCGTTTTTGCTATATCCGGCAGGGTCAACATGAATTCTACATGTTGACACTGGTCAGTTCCACAGTGTTGACATTCAAGACCTTTGGGGTTTATAGTTATGGTGACTAAGGCTTTGTTTTGGTGGTCAAAAATTTTTATACCATTCATGTCATGACTGATGAACTCGCACCGTTTTTTAACCATAATTAAACGTCCCTTGTTTAGTGTTAGGACCAGTCTGCCTTGCGTTTTAAGCTACCCCACATATCATTCTTCAGCACATAGTTTACCCCTGTAACTACAGCACAACAACGCATTTCTTTTAGCAGACATACCTCATTCAACGACCCCTAAATACTGTTTTCTGATTTAACCTTTTTCCACCACCTCGACCGTCTCCCCACCTGCAAATTCAGTCGCCACCATCCCCACAAGGTCAGTATAAGCTCCAAATCCTGGACAGGTTATCAGAAAGGGGTGAGATGCTTTCATAACCGTTAACATGTACCGATTACCTAAACCCTGATCGGACTTAGACTCAAAAAAAATCACCACTGTAAGAAACGCTTATCTTCTTACATACTACATTACGTAAGCATGTCAACGCAAGAAGAGAACGCTCGACAGCTACAAATTGCCATTCTTGACTTACAACTGAAATATGACAATTGGAAAATGTTTGTGAACGGTTTATCCGGCTTGATTGTAGGCTTGATAATGGCTTTGTTTGCCGCTTTATACTATGAACCAAACATATCATTTTTCAATAATTACTTCGGTTTTTTACTATGTTTAATGATATCTTTTGCAATAGCAATTATAGCCATAACTGTGAAGCTTGAATGTGCCCGTAATAATGACATAAGAAAATTGAAAACAAAATATACATACACGGGTTAAACACTACGTTAAAACACAAACCCCGAATATACCTACAACTGCTCCGCTCTTCTCGCGATATTTCTGTTCATCCAGCGTTTGATGAATTCATAAAAATGAAATAAAAAACTAAAGGGCGAAAGGGATGAAAACTATTGGCGTTTTAGTTTATCATGTAAAAATGGTTACGCAATAAAAAATAAAACAGATGGACTAAAACTGTTACTACTCAGCAGGCTTGACTGCAGTTAGTGTACGCGTGGTAACGCACACTACATATTGTGTGAATTTTTTTAGAAATAGCGCTTTACAGAGAATAACGAAGTAGACGTCAGATTTTTGCATTTTAACCACCGCATATAGTGTTTCCCAGAAAAATATTTACACAATAATTATGCGTTATTGCCTGCTGAGCAGTAACCTAAAACTTAAAAAAAGGAAAATTAGCGAAGAGGAGCAGTGCTTATGGCGATATCGCCATGAACGGTGAGGTTCGAATCCCACATCCTCTGCAATTCCCCAGGGAGTTTGTCCCACATCTACTCATCCATGGCAAAAAATATCTCCAAACCACCAACCACATACACCCAAGCGTACCGAGTATGGCAAAACATTTTGACGACACTGCCGGCAAAATTGACGACAAGATATGGGAAAAATTTGGTTGAAAAATTAGCGGCATTTGGAAAACAGAAAATCAAAACACACCAACAAAATCGCTTAGTAATGTCGATAAAATAAAATACTACTTGAAACCTATTTCCTCTTGTGTTAAAATCTGCTTATCAACAAAAACTCTCAACATGTTGAGAGTTTTGGAAAGAGGTACAACAATATGCCTGACGAATTAGCACAAAAATGGAACAAAGAATTTACCGAGTTACTTGAAATTTACGAAAAAGCAAAAGCAAAAGCTGACTACGCAGTCAATAATATTGTTGTTGATATGTATTGGGAAATTGGCAAATATTTAAGTGAAAAAGTTGAAACTGTGGGCTGGGGCAAGTCAATTGTTAAAGAATTTTCTGATTTTATGCAAAAACGTCACGCAGGGCTTAACGGATTTTCAGCTCCAAACATATGGAGAATGAAGCAGTTCTATGAAACTTACAGAGGGAACGAAAAACTCGTAGTGCTGTCGCGAGAAATCAATTGGTCTAACAATTTAATTATAATGATGAGAGCAAAAACTATCCAAGAGCGCGAATTTTATTTAACGTTGGCGGCAAAAAACAAATATTCCGCTCGTGAATTGGAGCGCCAAATTAACGTTTTAATGTTTGAACGCAAAGAAATCTCCGACCTTGTAAATAAGCCATATCTTTACAAAGGCGAGGGCTTAAAGGTTTTACGCGACAGCTACACATTGGAATTTGCAGATTTACCTAAAAAACATAAAGAAAGCGATTTACAAAAAACGATTGTTACAAATTTAAAGGACTTTATACTCGAATTCGGTAAGGATTTTTCATTTATAGGTGAAAATTATCGGGTACAAGTTGGAAACTCAGATTTTTTCATAGATTTATTGTTCTTCAACAGAGAACTGTCCTGTCTTGTTGCTATCGAG
>Ga0123355_10002250_pt1 | contig 27247 bp, 17 predicted proteins | sample TergutEmb28metaG_3_FD_89872 | JGI IMG/M metagenome (GOLD analysis project Ga0123355, IMG submission 89872) | Embiratermes neotenicus P1 segment gut microbial communities from Petit-Saut dam, French Guiana - Emb289 P1 | ecosystem: Host-associated > Arthropoda: Insects > Digestive system > Gut ... | reverse complement strand
ATGAACCTAAAAGAGAAAGCGCGTGAGTTAGTTTCGCAAATGACACTCGAAGAAAAAGCATCACTTATGTCCGGGCTGAATTTCTGGTATCTAAAGAGCATTGATCGTCTTGGTTTGCCATCAATAATGGTAACTGATGGTCCACATGGACTACGAAAGCAAGCTGACAATGCAGACCATCTTGGAATCAATGAAAGCGTGCCTGCTGTATGTTTTCCGACATCTGCAGCCACTGCATGCAGTTTTGATAGGGACCTGTTAAAACGCATAGGTGTAGCAATAGGTGAAGAATGCCGACAAGAAAATGTTGCGGTTATTTTAGGTCCCGGCATTAATATGAAAAGATCCCCACTATGTGGGCGTAATTTTGAATATTTTAGCGAAGATCCATATGTTTCAGGCGAGCTTGCTACGGCTCTGGTAAAGGGAGTTCAAAGTCAAAATGTAGGTGTTTCTGTGAAGCATTATGCATTCAACAATCAGGAAACACGTCGTTTGACATCTGATTCAGTTATCGACGAGCGAACTGCACGTGAGCTTTATCTGACAGCATTTGAAAAAGTGACTAAGGAATCCGATCCGTGGACATTCATGTGTGCATACAATCGTTTTGAAGGAATATATTGCTCCGAACATAAGAAACTGTTAATAGACATACTTCGAGATGAATGGGGATTCAACGGGCTTGTGATGACAGACTGGGGCGCAACTAACGATCGTGTTGATGGTGTTGCTGCAGGGCTTGACTTACAAATGCCGGCGGATGACGGGTTTAACGATGCTAAGGTTGTTGAAGCTGTAAAACGAGGAAGACTTTCAAAAGCTGACCTAGACACTGCAGCAACTAATGTTACAGAGCTTATCCTTAAAGCTCAAACTCGTGAGCCACTTCAATATGATGTTGATGCCCATAGAGCACTTGCAGCAAAGGCAGCTGCAGAATCAACTGTACTGTTGAAAAACAAAGATAATGTAATGCCAATGCCTGAAGGTGCTAAGTTTGCAGTTATTGGATCTTTTGCAAAAACTCCTCGCCATCAAGGTGCAGGTTCATCAAAAATCGAACCAATCAAGCTTGATGATGTACGTGAGTGTCTGAAAGACTTTGGTGCAGAGTTTGATTACGCAGACGGATATGATATGAACTCTGACGAGCCGGATGAAGCTCTCATAGATGAAGCAGTAGAAATTGCAAGGGAAAAAGATTATGTATTTGTTGTTGCAGGACTACCTGCTGCATACGAGTCAGAAGGATTCGACCGTGAAAGCATGAAAATGCCGGAATCCCACAATAAATTGATTAAAGAACTTGCAAAAGTTAACGATAATGTAGTTGTATTCCTACTTGGTGGTTCACCAATGGAAGTAGAGTTTCAAGATGACGTCAAAGGAATCTTAATGTGCTACCTTGGGGGAGAAACTGTAGGAAAGGCGATTGCTGATCTAATACTGGGTAAGCAAGCACCTGCAGGACGCCTTGCAGAGAGCTGGCCATATACAAGCAATGCAAACCCGACTGCATCGTATTTCCCGGGATATTCGAAAACAGTTGAATATCGCGAGAGCATATATGTGGGATATCGTTATTATGATACGGCGAGAAAGCCTGTTCGTTTCCCATTTGGTTTTGGTCTGTCGTACACAACATTTGCATATAGCAAACCTGTAGTAGATAAGGCATCAATAAATGATACGGAAGCGGTGACAATTTCTGTTAACGTTAAAAATACCGGAACTATGGCTGGCAGCGAAGTTGTACAGCTGTATGTATCACATAAAAAGCCTACAATATATAAAGCAGAGCACGAACTGAAAGGATTTGAAAAAGTATTTTTGAATCCCGGAGAAATTAAAACAGTCAGCTTCACACTCAACAAGCGTTCATTTGCATATTATAATATAAACATCTCTGATTGGCATGTTGAAAGTGGTGAATATGAGCTTAGAATAGCTGCTTCCAGTCGTGATATACGTGGACGTATTGCAATTAATGTAAAGTCCACAGTTGATGCAGAGATTCCTGATTATCGCAAAACCGCGCCAATTTATTATGATCTTACAAATGGAATAAGTAATATTTCTGAAAAGCAGTTTGCAATAATTTTAGGAAGACCATTGCCACCACGCATAAGAGGCAAACATGATATGTTTGATGAAAATGCGACACTAAGTGATATTCAAACAAAGTGGATTGGACAAGTGTTTGCTAAGCAGTTTAAAGCTCAGGCACAAGCAAAACTTAGCACTATGTCAGAGGATATTGAAGAAATGTTTAACAGAATGTTTGACGATATGCCTCTGAGAAGTCTAAGGATGATGGCAGGAGGCGATATGCCACCACAACTTATTGAGGGACTATTGACCGCATTAAATGGTCGCCTGATTAAAGGCGTTCGTATGATGATGAAAAAGTGAGCAATTGCAAGGGCAATTAGCAATCGAACACAACAAAAGATTCTTCGAGTAAGTTCTCTCAGGATGATAAAACGGATGTCATTTTGAGCAACTTCGAAGAATCTTTTCTGCGTTTAAATAATGTTTAACATAGGAGGAAAGTTCAAATGTTATTAAAAAGAATAAAAAAAATCATACTAATTATTATCGCTGTGTTGGGTATAGCTGTAGCGGTAAATATGTTTCTCGGACCTCATGCAATTGCAGCAGGGGGAATAACAGGACTTGCGATTATATTTGATTATATGTTAGGGTTTGATCGCTCGGCAACTATTTTAGTTGCAAACGTCGCAATTATTGTGGCGGCATTAATATTTCTTGGAAAAGAAGTATTCATCAACACAGTTCTAGGCGCATTGCTGCTTCCGGTTGCAATCTGGATTATTCCACAAATGACTTTGGTGGAAGATGTAATGTTATCTGTAATAGTAGGTAGTATTATAATTGCAATTGCTGCTTCAATATTATATGCCAACCATGCATCTACAGGTGGAACAACACTTCCACCACTAATATTAAAGAAATATTTAGGAATCAGCACCTCAATCGGACTGTTAATCTCTGATGGTGTTGTTATACTAATCAGCTTGGTTCAATTTGGTATAGAACCATTCCTATATGCAATGCTATCGATAGCAATAACAGCAATTGCAATGGGATATATAGAATCAGGCATACGCAGAAGAAAAATGGTATATATAATCAGCGAAAAATCAGAAACAATAACAAGTGAAATTCAGACTAAGCTTGATCGTGGCGTAACTCTCATACCGGTTATAGGTGCGTATGAGAGGAAGAAAAAGGACATGATAATGGTCACGATGGATTCAAAGAATTATCGTGACCTGTTAGACATAGTTAAAGAAAATGATGAGGATGCCTTTATGATTACAGATTCTGTATCTGAGGTTCATGGTGAAGGCTTCACATACAACTCAGGGAGTGTTTAAGGAAGAACATAGAAATCACACTCACAGTCAGTTCACTGTGTTTGCAATTTTACCCCTCAAGTTCAGTGTCTGCGGCGAAGAACCACCATATGAAATCTTCAGTGTGATCGCCATCCGGCTCGCTTAAGTGGCCTGTGTTATCTGCAAAGAAGTAGAGTAATCTAGTAGTATCAGGAAACCCGACGGTAAAGGCATTGTGCTCCATGTTAAATATGGGTTCTACTTCTTCTGAACCCGATGCGCCATGCATGACCCATACGCCATTATATTTATCTCTTAAAAATGAAAACTCATAGCCGTTATATTCGCCACTTGTCCATATTATTGTGATCCAAATCCCATATTGCTCATTATTAATTGCGTTTTCAAGCTGTAAATGTATCGGATAATCATCAATATAAACCACAAAGTCCATCTCAAAATCGCCTGCAGTTACAATGATATCTGCAACACCTGCAGCAATGCCTGTTATTGTAGCTTCGAGTCCCGAACTATCAAGCTGTATGATTTCAAGGATTTCAGGATCACTACTCTCCCAATGTATATCATAATCTAATCCTTCAGGTATAATTTGCGCGCGCAATGTAATTGTTTCGCTTACTCTTGTATGGAACTCCATTTGAGGACGTCCGCTATAGGACAGTATTATTGACGCAACCCCATCAGGCATGGCTTGAAGATAATCAACATCAATTTCATTATATTCAATATTTTCGCCATTCCCATTTACAAGTGAATCTTCCTCATTATCACGCAAGTGTAACAGAAGGAATATTCCAAGCCCTATAACTGCAATAAGAATTATAGCAACTGTGGCAATACCTGCCTTACGGTTGTTTTTTTTGTAATCGCTTTCTTCATAGTAATCATCGTAACCATCCTCAATTATAGGCTCGGCTATATTACGTGCAGAATGTGATGAAGACAAGGAGTCAAAGCGACCGGAAGTATCAGTAATCTGCGTATCACCGGTGAAATGTGCATGTTCGCTATACTGTGTTTCATTAATATAACGGGTTGTAACAGCATTTGGCATTAGATTAATATCATCGTCTGTAAGAACAGGTGTATTGCACCTGCTACAGAAGATATCAGACTTATGTAATTCTGCGCTACACTGCATACAATACATTTTGATACTCCTATGTTACTCTTAGATTCTGCGACTACGCGCAGAATTAGCCCTTACTTCTTAATCGTCGTCTTCCAGTCGGCTTACAAGTACACTAATTGCTGCATATGAGTTAAAATTTTCCGGAACCAACTCTTCTGCAGGAATTGTAACACCAATTCTATCATCTATTTCTGCAATTAGGGTAATTATATCAAATGAATCAATGACATTATCGTCGATTAGAGTTGTATGGGTTGAATAATCAACATCATCATGTAACTCTTCCAGTATTTCAAGTAATACGCTCATGATTGTTATGACCGTCCTTTTCTATATTGCTCTAGTAGTTTAACCCTATCAATTTTACCGCCAGGTGTATGTGGTAGGTTTTTAAGCTGGAAGATATTTTGTGGCAACATATATCTTGGCAAATTATTTTTAAGATAAGACCTGACTGTTGACTTAATTTTCTTTGCATTAGCTTCGTTAGCTGCGTCATCTTCCAAAATAACTTCGCTTGTAACATAGTATAGCACAATATGGCTATTTATATCATCAAAAATTGCACAAGCAAGACCAATTAAATCACAATCATTGGCAACCAACTCTATTTCGGCAAGCTCAATACGATGCCCCATATGCTTTATTTGATGGTCACGACGAGAAATATAATATAACTCACCATCTGCGCCACGACGACCCAAGTCACCTGTTTTGTAGATTATATCAGGAAATGCCGAGAGAGGATTTTGAACAAAGGCTGCTGAAGTCTTTTCAGTATCACCGAAATATCCGGGAGATAGGCAAGTTCCTCTTATACAAATCTCGCCAGGTTGTCCATCTTCAGGAATGTTTTCATCGTCGTCAAGTAAGATTATCTCCGTGTTAGCGAATGGATGACCAATGGGTATAAACTCATCAGCCTCATATGTTCTGATGGGCTCATAGAAACAGGACATACCAGTTGCCTCTGTAGGACCGTATAGATGTATAAAACGTGCATTCGGCAGAGTTTCACGCCAAAGATTGTAGTGCTTGATAGGAAAAACTTCACTGCCAAAAGCTATTGTATGGAGCGTATTAGGGGTCGCTGCCTTTAATGCACCTAAGCCTGCAACAAGGCTAAGAGCCGAAGCAACCCAGCAGATAGTGTTAATTCCGTTATCATTTATATACTCAATGAGCTTGACAGGGAACATGAATAGCGACTGAGGAATGAGAAAAGCAGAAGCACCAAACTTAAGAGTGGTATAAACTTCCTTTAAGCAAGCATCAAGATATAGTGGCGACTGATTGCCAAACACAGTATCGGAGCTTACATCAAGCACAAGTGAAAGATTGTCAATATAATCAATAACCGAACGATGTGTTGCAACAACACCTTTTGGAATACCGGTTGAGCCGGAAGTAAAAACAATATATATCGGATCAGCATCAATAGCATTTGATCTAACATCAGCAAGCGCAGTCTCATCACTTGGATAGTTGCAAATATCGTTGAAGTTAACTACGGAGCAAGAGTAGGGGAGCGGCGTATCCCATTCACTGACAATATCAGAAGTGACATCATCACAGATTATAAGTGACGGATTAACCGTTTCCAAGATAAGACGAATGCGAAAAGCAGGCATTTCAGAATCTAGCGGGATGTAATAACACCCACCATAAACAACCCCAAGAAACGCAGCAATCATTGAAGGACTTTTCTGCATAAAAACCACAACAGGCTGCTTGCGAATATTCTCATGAGCCAAGTAACTGCCACATGCACGGCTTAACCCGGAAAGCTCGCGAAAAGTCAGCTCCGTACGCCCCGACGCATTAGCACCAACAAAAGCAACTTTATCCTGATCGGGCATCTCATCTGTTGTTTTTTCTAAATATTCTAATACATTAATCATAGCTGTAATATTGTATCATATATTTTCATAAAAAGAAGAATTATTTAATTGCAAAAGACAAATCTTATGATATATTAGTTACAAGTTACAGGTAGCCCATACATGGCAGGATGTTTCGATTTGCGGAGGGAATTCCGGCAACCGTTACGGAACTGACCGAAGTAAATCGGAATGTGCTGCCATATATGGGCGGGAATAATATAGATAAGTTGGAGGATATTTATGAGTAGAATGTTAGGCAGAGTGGTAACGGAAAAGTTGGATGTAAAAACAACGATTCTCTTATCATTCGGATTCTTCGGATCATCGCTAGTATGGAGCATATATAATGCATATGTGCCTATACTACTTGCAGGATTTATCGACAGTTCATTTTGGATCGGCATGGTCATGAGTATTGACAACTTCTTTGGAGTTGTATTTCAACCACTATTTGGCAAACTAAGTGACAACACAAGAACCAGATTTGGACGACGACTACCATACTTATTCGTATGTATGCCAATCTGTGCCTTCCTATTCATATTTGTTCCATACATGCCGACACTGTGGTCAATGATGGGACTTGTTATCCTATTCACATTTACAATGTCCATATGGCGCACACCGGCAGTTTCCCTGATGCCTGACATTGTGCCCGGTAAATTCCAAAGTCAAGCAAATGGAATTGTAAACCTCATGGGCGGAATAGCAGCGATTATTGCATTTGCAGGCGGCGGACTCATGTATGGACTTGGCGGAATTACACTACCATTCCTTGTTGGAGCAATAATGTTGCTGGGTGCCATGGCAGTGGTCTTCTTCTTTGTACGTGAACCAAAGCTACCTGACGAATTTGAAGTTACCAAGACAGAATCTGAGTTTGATAAAATTAGAAATATACGCAAATCAAATATCAAGCTTGAGAAAAAAGAAAAGAAGAGCTTAATCTTACTACTATGTGCAATATTCTTCTGGTTTGCAGGATATAATGCAGTAGAAACATTCTTCAGCCTATATGCAACAACAACGATGGGCATAACCGCCGGAGAAGCATCAATGATGTTATCAGTATTTGCATTGTTCTTCGTAGGCTTTGCCATTCCGGCCGGAATTATCGGTGCAAAATTCGGAAGACGCAATACAATTCTTGTTGGACTTGTAGGTATGACAGCCTTATTTACACCGCTAATGTTCCAATCAAGCCCACTGCTTGTTGGTGGACTGCTAATGGGTGCAGGCATGTTCTGGTCATGTGTAAACATTAACTCCCTTCCAATGATTGTTCGAATCTCCGGCCCAATGAAAGTTGGAGTTTTCATTGGATACTACTATCTGTTCTCATTTAGCTCACAATTGGTAACCACTCCCATATATGGCTTCATACATGACCTGGTAGGCAACTACTACTCATTGTTTGTATATGCAGCGATTACATTCGTACTTGCATTCATTTGCCTGTTATTTGTAAAACATGGTGAAGAAAATTCAGAATCAACCAACTCGTCAGATGACACTGATAAAGCCGGTGATGATACAAACGATACAGAAAGTAAGGAATCAACAGTAAGTGCAACATAAGTTAAAGGACACGATAATAGTGTCAAGTAATTTATGGAAAAGCAACATCATTCTGCACGTAGTCGCAGAATCCACAAGGAGGAATCTACATGGAATTGCATAACATCAAAGTCGAAGTTAAAAACAAACCAGAACTTGATTCGGAGTTTATTCCGCTATATAAGTTCAACGAATCATTTCTAAAAACAGCAAAAGAACCATTTTCATTTGCAATCGAGCGTAACGACAAACAAATATATGTAAAGTCAACTTTCGTGCATGGTGATGAAGAACATGCCGATTCTGATCTATACTATCTCGACAGATTAGTTAAGTTTGAACTATGGCAAAAAGGTGGATTTCGCATATATGTAAAAGGTAATGATTCCCTTTATCAGAAATTAAAGCTTGCCTATTCACCTGACGGGGCTCGCGCCTTTGATGCTGAGTTTATGGGCATGGTATATCAAAATGAGTTTGAAGTTATAAAGTGTGACGAACTACCTGAGGCGTATGAAATAAAGAACTCTGCAGGCGGACACTTCGGGGGTTGTCGTGTTGGAGTTGACTTTGGTGGAAGTGATTATAAAGTGGCCGCTGTTATCGACGGCGAAGCAGTATACAGCAATGAAACTGTATGGAATCCAAAGATAAACAGCGATCCAAACTATCATGTAGAGAATGTAAGTGCAGCAATGAAAGAAGCAGCACAACATCTCCCACGTGTAGATGCAGTTGGTGTTTCATCAGCAGGACTTATTGGCAACAACAAAGTGCTGTACGCACAACTATATGGTATGGTGCCACAAGAACAATTTAACACGCATATTAGAGATATCTACGCAGGTGCAGTTAGCAAACTAGGTGAGAACATACCATTTGAAGTAATGAATGACGGAGATGTTGCAGCACTTGCAGGTGCCATAGGACTAGGTAAGAAGAACATCCTGGGCTTAGCGCTTGGAACAAGTTTCATAGGCGGATTCGTAGATAGTAACGGACATCTATCCAACTGGATAAGCGAACTGGCATTTGCACCGGTGGATGCATCACCAAAAGCAGCAGCAGACGTATGGACACATGACATTGGTGTAGGTGTACAATATTTTTGTCAGGAAGCAGTAATAAAGTTAGCACCGGCAGCCGGAATATCACTTGACGAATATGACACACCAGCGAAGAAGCTAAAAGCAGTACAGTTGCTTCTTAATGATGGGCATGAAGGCGCAGCAGCTATATTCAGATCAATCGGCAGCTATTTGGCACATGTAACGCCATACTATTATGACATTTATAAAGCAACTAGCTTTTTACTACTGGGTCGTGTGGTAAGTGGTAAAGGTGGAGATCTAATAGTGGAAACTGCAATGAAAATCTTACATGACGAGTATCCAAATGTTCCCGTGGAAATACTATTACCGGACGAAAAAACACGACGACTAGGACAATCCGTAGCCGCCGCAAGTTTACCGGAAGTGAAGTAATACTATATTATCCTTATTACAGCTTTTGCCAGAATCTCCAGTGTGTTTATCACATTGGGGGTTTCTTTTGCACCTACACATAGTTCTGTGCAACCTAGTACAACGGCGTCTGCGCCACTACTTAAGGCTTGCGCCTGTATATTACTAAGTATCTCATGAGTTTCTTGCTCAGTAGCAACACCACACTTAATGTCATATATCAAAGACATTAAATTATGCTGTGGGTTTATGGTACTTGGTGGGTTGTTAGCTGGATGGTTGTTGTTGATAATATTGATTCCTTGCTTTTCAAATGATACGTGGAATACATTGTTCTTTAGGGAAGCATCAGTCGCCAGCAAATAAACATTCTTATACCCGCAACTAGCAATATAACTTGCAGTTTCATCAATCATATTAATGATTGGAACATTAACGGCGTCAGAAAGTTCTTTATAGAAAAAGTGTGCTGTTGCACAGGGAATAGCAATATATGACACGCCCGCAGTTTCTAAGGTCTTTGCTGCAGAAATTAACGAGTCAAGAGGACTATCCTTACTTTTGCCCGTGATAAAAGCCGTACGATCAGGAATAGAAGGCTTACTGTAGAGTAAAACATCTATGTAATCCTGTTCGCATTGAACTTCTTGTAGGTCATGCAATTTTTCGAAGAAACTGGCGGTAGCTTGCGTGCCCATACCACCAAGTATTCCTAAAGTTGGTCTGCTTGTATTCATAATGAAATCCTTACTCCCAGACGATTTCCGGATATAGTTCCGGGTCGTAGGTATAGTAGTTTCTCATATTGTTGATTGCTTGGATTCTTCTTGAAAGATCGGCTGCTTCTGATGATGTAAAGAATGCCATATGCGGACCTTGACCTGTACGTGTTGGGAACGAGTCAAAGTGATGCCATCCCAAGTTATCAGGATTAACTAGATTCCAGCGATGTCTTGTGGGCGTCCCGGGAATTCTTTCAATACGCATATTTGGAATGCCTGCTCTTGTGAGCATTACTTCAGAAATGGAATAGAATATAAAGCAGTTGCCACGTCGATTTCTCAGTGCAATATATGCGCCTTCATATGCAGTATCCGGACCTCCGCGCACAGTTGTATAGGAAACATTATGTCTTACCCAATGATGTATTGCCAAGACCATATCTAATTGTGTCATGTCATCGTTAAGTATCACCGCAAGTGCTGCATCAACTCTTTCATGCACATATTCAATATCAACATCAACTACATGCACGTCGGCTTCAATCTCAGTGCGTTGTCCCGACAAATCGTAAACATAGTAAAGAACAGAATATATACCGACAGTGTGTTGATCCACATCACTACTATCAACATTAACTTCAAGCTCTCTGCCAAAATCATCAAAAGCGCTTACATTTGCAAGATAGATAATTGGAGTTCCGACTCTGACAACAAGGGTGTCAACACCTTCAATAATCGGTGGACTTTGATTTAGCTCAATGAAAAGTGTCGATGTGAAAACAGCATAATTCCCAAAAATATCCTCAACAGTAATTTCAACGCTTTGGTCTTGTCGAGCAAATACGTCGGGTTCTTCTACAAATGTAATGGAAGCTATGGGTGATGCATCAAAAATATCGGTCACAAAGTTCTCAGGAATAACATCTTCACCGATTCGTATAAAATAATCTACAGCCACTGCCGCAGGCGCAGTAGTGTCGGAAACGATTAGTGTTACTTCAAACTCAGCATAGTTTAAGAAAAGATGGAGCGTATGCTCGCCAACGGGATACTCCTCCAAAGGCAGAGGCTCTTGAATAAAACCAACATCAAAGCGAACTCCTGTTGCAACTGCTGCATTTTCTACAAAGTCAATGGCATTCAGTTCTGCTCCCGGAGCCGCAAACTCGTGACTAATGCTGTTTGTTGTTGTGAGAATATAGAGAGGCGCAGTGGTTTCAAGAGAGCGCCATCCACGAGTGAGCAGGAGAGGTACATGTTGCTCTCCTGCAGAAAGATTAGAGTCAAATGTCATAAAGGATGCAGACACAAGGGTTGTATCTGTATATACAGATAGGAAGTCATTAGCATCAACGCTCTCGCCCTCAAGCACAACGATAGGGCGAACATAGTATTCAAATGTTGCATAATTTGTCCACCAATAATACCAGCCTCCGAAGCTACCACCTGCAACAAAAATTATAATGAGAAGTGTTACAAAAACCCTTAGACCGGTCCGTTTGCGCTTCTTTTCTTCTTCAGGCTCTTCTGCATAATCGAGATCTTCAAAATAAAATTCATGTTGGTCAAATTCATGGTGATGGAACTCTTCTTCAGCAGGCTCGTCTTGGTAAGGAGTTTGTTGCATAGGAGTTTGTTGCACAGGAGCTTGCCGATATGAGTCACGTTGGTAAGGATCAAATTGATAGGGATCCTGTTGATGAGGCTCTTGAGAAGCTTGATGTTTTGACACACGAGAATATCGGATGGACTCCTGGTGCGGTTGTGGGTGCAAGGGAGCATCCGATTGTGTGAATTTTTCAGTTTTAGTATTGTGTACAACTCGTTGTTTGTTGTTTCTCGAGCCTCGAGAGCCTAGTAATTTCATTTATATACTACCTTATGTTAATTAACCATCAATTAAGTATCTGTATGAAATGCCAATGACCACTCCGTCAGCAGTTAAAAACTCTAAAACTGTACGGCCACGTGTAAAAGTATACATTCCGGTATCATACTCATAATCGTCACCATATGCATTAATTACTGCTTCTACTGTATCATATAAACGAATTCTGCCATCAGTTGTACGAACAGTGTCATCAAAGAATGCAACAGTGTGTATATAATCGTTGTCACCCAGTGGATATGTATAAATCTGAATTGCAGTGCCATAGGCGAAAATGCGGTCAATGCCGTCAAAAGCACAACTTGGAGCTTCAAACACACCGTCCGGTTCTCCCAGCTGATTAATAACGTATGTGACATTTTTGTTCATTTCAATGACAACATCTCTGAATGTAAACACAAAAGCATCTGGTGAGTGCGCGTCATCCTCTACTAAGTTGACATTATCGTTATCGTCACTACCCTCAGGCTCAGAAGGTTCATCCCCTTGTCCGGCATCAGAATCAACGTTACCATCACCTGTTACGATGGTGGTTTGAGCAGGTGAGTCCTCAGTCTGTCCACCACACGCAGCCAAAGCGAAGGTTGCAATTATTATTAGTACTAACAGTAATACTAGCTTTTTCATTTATATGACCATGCCTTTCACAATGCTAATCACAAAACACCCATTAATAAATTGCCATGATCTGCATTAATTTGCGATTAATTTAATTAATCAAAAAAGTTCTGACTCGACCTGTATTTGCAATTTCTTCTTGCTGGATTCTAATTAAGTTGTGATATTGCTCAGCCATAGCGTTCCACTGTGCGGCAACATCAGGTTCAGACCGTCTATCGGGCAATTCAAATGTTTCTTGCAGAATTTCTCCAAAGTGACGTGCCAATAGCTCAGCACCAAAAACATTTAAATGCAGACCGGCGTTAAATGAATGATAAGACCAATCCAGTCCGATTTCATCTTCATAGTTTAAAAAATTTATATACAGTAAATCATGCTCTTCAGCAAATGCAATAATTTGCTCATCCCATTCACTATGCCAATATGGGAACAGATTTGGCGCCTTGATTAATACCAGCTCAATCTCATGCTCTCTAGTCAGGTGCACCATACGTTCAAGATAGTAGTACGCCTTTTCGCTGAACTGGAAATCGGTTCTACGTAATGGCTGTGGAATGAAGCCAACAGGAACAACATCACTACGAACCATAAAGCCATTTATTGAAACTTGAGGATCACGAAAGAAAAATTGAAAATCTTCTGAGCTTAAATAGCGCCAGTTGTCTTTAAAGCGGAAAAATGGAAAGATATATGATAACCAATCCTCATCTTCAGTACGAGAAGCGTTAATAGCTCTAATCTTTGTCGGAGACATGCGCATGCCGTCTAATGTAAGACGGTTATATGCTTCATTTAACGGTTCGCCATATTGCATAGCCATAACGTTAAAAACAACAACTTGCGGCATCTGATTTGCATGACGCAAGGTGTCCTCAAGGAGATAATATGACTTCCAAACCAGCTGTTGAGGGCTTCCTCTAATGAAAGAAGTTATACCAAACTCTTCCCAAAGTGCAATAGTTGAAATGTTTGCATAGACCTCACAATCGCCTATTAAAATCAAATCTTGATCCATAGTACTGTTATAATATTCTCGAATTAATCCACCTTCAAGGGCAAAGGTCGCGTACTTAGGTACGAGTAGTCGCTGTAGAGCAAAGAAAATCAACACAAATGCGACTACAGCTATTGTAATTTTAATAACACGTAGTCGCGTATTTTTATTAGTCGTCATCTTCGTCATCATCTTCATCATCAGATTCTTCTTGTACAACATTCGGGAACGCGCCTTCATCAAAAGTGAAGTAGTCTGCAGCACCACCATTTGCATAGATTCTTCTTGCAAATTCTTGTGCTTCGGCATTAGTAAACATAGCGGTTGAATTACCTAATACAAGACCGGTTGGGAATGGGTCAAAATGATGCCATCCTAGATTGTCTGGGTTAACAAGAACCCAACGGTGGCTAGTATCAGCGTCAGCAGTACGTTCAATAAGCATGTTTGGAACACCTGCACGAGTAAGCATAAGGCTTGAAATTGCTGAATAAATTAACGAATCGCCTCGTCTGTTTTGAAGAGCTCTGTAAGCACCTGCAAGCACAGACTGTGTTTCAGTCGCGGAAGTTTCTCTGGAAAGATTTTGTCTAACCCAATTATGAATCGCTACAACTTGTTGCTCTTGTGACATACCATCGTTTAATATTCTCTCGAGAATTTCATCGACTCGTTGATGTAATTCAGCAGGATCAAAATTATGTATGTGTACTTCAACTTCATACTGTGTGGTTTGTCCTGAAGAGTCTACGGCCCGGAAATATGCGATGTATACACCTTCAGTATGTATATCAACATCAACAATATCAACATAAACGTCAAGTACGCGCCCTAAATCGTCATGAGCAGTAACACCATAAAGGAAATCTATAGTTGTACCGATTTGTGCTTCAATTATCTCAGGAACTCCGCTAATTATCGGAGGAGTCTGATTAAACACAATTGTAAGGTTTACCACAGCAAACCCAACATTTCCATAAATATCCTCAACGGCAATTTGAACAAGCTGAACATCTCGATAGTAAAAGTTTGGTGGCTCAGAGAATGATATAGAATGAATTGGTGAGGAGTCATAAATTTCTACTATAAAATCTTCAGGAAAGATTTCTTCGCCTACATGAATCTGCCTATCTTCAGCAATTACAATAGGCGGAGTTGTGTCAACAACTCTTAAAACAGCTTCAAATGGCACGGAGTTCAATGCAAGGTGCAATACATGGTCGCCGGTTGTGTAACTATCAAGAGGCAAGGGCTCTTCGATGAAATATATGTCAAAAGTAACTCTTGCTGCAACCTCAATATTGGCAATGAAGTCGATAGGCCTTAGCATTGCGCCTTCTTCTCCCGCTTCGTGCTCAACATACTCAACAGGTATTAAGGTGTATAGTGGTGCAGAAGTTTCGACTGTACGCATTCCATGTGTTAATTTTAGCTGAACAAACTGTAGCCCCACATTTGGCTCAATATCAAAGTCATGGAACTCGGCTACGATGCCTTCAGCTCTATAACTACTATCTAAAAAGTCGCTGGCAATGACACTTTGTCCTTCGAGAACTACAACTGGTTGCACCTCATAGTCAAAGGTTGCATGGTTTGTCCACCACCATGTCCAGCCGAAGTAACCACCAGCTCCAATACCGGCAATTAAGAAAAGGACTAAAAATACAATCTTTACAGCACGCCATGCAGCACTAGGCTCATCCAGCTTCTCCACTGATTGGTCATCAGAGTCAGGAATTGACCCAAATCCAATCTGACCCGGAACATGTTCTGAAGGTCTAATTACATTTTGTATAGCTTCCAGTTGTCTTGCACTAAGTGAAGAGTCAGGATAAAAAGTCTTATCTTCTGCATAAGATCGCGCAATTTCCTCTGCAGTAGGTGTAGATGGCGGAGCTGAGTAATGTAAGTCTTCCGCTATTTGAGATAAGGATTCCGGCTGAAGATATTCTGGTTGTGGTTCCGGTTGATACTGAGGTTCAGGCTCATAAGCATCCTCAACATAATTGTCTTGTGGAGTGTAATTATCTTGAATGAAAACACCTTCGTCATGAGCGCCTTCAAATCCTGTAAAACTATCATTTTCAGGCAAATTATCACGGCTTGGTTTCTTTTCTCTTGATCCACGTTTGCTTATAAACTTCATTAAGTAACAGTTCCTTCTTGAGTATAATAATATGACCGCAATCATACCACATTTAGTGGCTTGATGCAAGTAACGGCGCGGTTTGTTTACAGTAAATTAACGAGTTATTTAAAACACATTATATATGAATTGGCGGGCATCAAAGCCATGTCCATAAGCACCCAATACCAATGTCATAAACAGAATAAGACCAACAGCAGCATAACGCACCGGCCACTTGAAAGTATCTAGTTTATCACGATAGTCAATTTCACCCCGTCCGAGCCAACTGACCCAGAAGACAACGACTAAGCCCGCCCCGGCAGCGAAATAGTCTATAATCGGCAGTGTAAGGGTGGTTACACCGTAATACAAGAACTGCTGAAGACTAAAGTTAGTAACAATGCTACCCATTAAGCTAAAGGTTATACCGACAGTTTCGTAAATGTCGAAAGAGCGAATCATATTCATTAGCCAAAATGTTCTAAATATCATAAAACCTTGATAGACACGTCTGGTGGTAAGGCTTGAAAAACGAGTATTAAAGCGCTCATACATTGGGGCAAGCTCCAAAGAAACCATTAGAACAACACCGTTGGCAAGACCCCATGTTATGAAGTTCCAAGTTGCACCATGCCAAAGACCTGTGAGAAACCACACAAATATCAACGTTATATGCACAGGGAGACGTTTTGCAAAGTTGACACCTACAACTCGTCTGGAAGCTTTTGAAAATTTCAGCATTCGCTTGCTTGCAGCCACTGGATAAAACACATAATCGCGGAACCAGCTATACATTGTCATGTGCCAGCGTTGCCAGTATTCTTGTATGGACTTTGAGTAGAATGGGCGGTTAAAGTTCTCAGGTAGACGAATTCCGAACATCTCGGCTACACCGATTGTTATATCGATACCGCCTGTAAAGTCACAGAACAGGATTATGGCATATAGAGCAATACTGAGTAGGTAATAAATTCCTTGATACTCTTCCGGATAAGAAGTTAAAACAACCAAAGCAGGCCAAAGCCTATCGGCAATGACCAATTTTTTGAAAAATCCCCAAAGGATACGATTTGCACCACGTGCCATGTTGAAACGAGTTACAGGATTACCGCTGTATAATGTTTTGGCAAGCTCTCCAAAGCGACTGATAGGACCCTGAATGACTTGAGGGAAGAAAGAAACAAATAATGCTAATTTCAAAGGATTAGACTGAATTTCAACTTTCTCTCGATAGACATCAATGACATAACCCACCGTTTGGAATGTATAAAAAGAAATACCCATAGGTAAGGCAAGTCCTAAGAGCCCGAACTGGCGAGCTAATCCGAGCAGCCCCATTGTATTGTTCACATTTGAAATGACAAAATCGGTATATTTGACAACAGCTAATATACCTAAGATCAACACAAGACATATAATCATCCACGCTTTGGCGAACTTCTTTGACTTGTCGCGAATAGCACGCTTCTCGACTTTGTCAGTAGCATCAGCGATCTCAGCATCTCGCTTTATTCGATGCTTTCGAATGATTGTAGTACATATATATGTTATTACAATGGTTGAACATATATATATAAGAAAAAACGGACCGGCAAAGCTATAAAATACCATTGAGCCGACAAGAAGCACGAACCAACGATACTTTTGTGGTGTTATACTATATGTAATTAGAAGAGCTGCTAAAAATAGCAGGAAGTGAAACGAAGTGAAAAGCATAAAAGGAATTCCTTACACTGTTAATATATTCGATTAATTATGGCACATTCCAAACATACAAGTCAAGCAGATTTTACAGCTATTCGCAGTCATCGTTAGCTTTGTGCGCATGGCTAGGTCAGAGGTCACACGAAACTATCTGTAAAAGCTTTGTCATTCCGTGTTTGACACAGAATCCATAGAAATTTTCTGCAACTTTGCAAATGGAGATTACTGCTTCGACATGCAAGGTTAATTTTTGGACACCTTCGCACATGTTTACTTTCAGAGGAGTATTCTACAATTGGGAATAAAATCCGCGTAGTTAGTTTACCCACATAAAGAAAGAAGGCGAAGATCATGAAAAAGCTAGTCAAGAAATCAATGAGAACTTATATTGCATTGATATTGACAATGGTTATGCTTGTGGGAATGATTCCGATCTACGCATTCGCTTTGTCGGATGAAGTTCAAGACAACAAAAGCAATGACGAGTCAAATGTAGAAACAACCGAACCTAGTGAAGCAGAAGGACAAAATAGTACAGAAGGACAAGTAACAAAATTAGAGATAACCGGTAATGAAGCAATAGTTGCAAGTGGCTTACAACTATTTGCCGAAGAAACAACATACACAGTAACATTTAATGTAGACGGCAAAGTTCAAAAAGCACTAACGGTTAATGCTAACGAAAAAATTTCACTAGAAGAAGCAGGCAGTCCAATAAAAAGCAATTTAGATTTTATGGGATGGTATGAAATAGATTCAGATACCCCATTTGACTTTACAAATACCCCCATAACCACAAATCTTGACCTATATGCAAAATATGAAGCATTTGTAATATTCTTTGATGCAGGAGCAGCTGTATATGAGCAAAAAGTTACTGAAGGTGAGAAAGCTGAAATTCCTGAAGAACCTGCAAGAGATGGATACGAATTTATAGGTTGGCACTCATCCACAACAGGTATATTTGATTTCGACACACCAATAATAGGGCATCTATTCTTAACTGCTCAATTCAAAAGAATAAACGATGAAAATGGGAATGAAGAAACAGATCCAATACTCAGCTATCTAAATACTGATAAAGAATATGTAAGAGTAACAGCACTTAAAACTATAACACTAAACGATAAACATCCTGCCCAATGTAGAAGCTGTAATGATCATACTTTTCGAATAAATCTAGATCAGCCTTCACTAAATGACTTAGATGCAGTTTGGTATAGTGTTCTAAATGGTAGATACACATTCGAATTTTTTGAATTCAGTTGCCCATGCGGAACAAGAACATTATTCATTAAAGGAAGTAACACACCTACTTATAAAAATGGTGTTGCTGATAATGCTAATAATATTAAACTCGGTGACTATGATTATGATGATGTAGTAACTTTATATACTGTTAGATTTACAACAGACCTTAATAAAGGCACACTAAGTCACAATGACGTGTTTACAGTAGCGAATGAAACTGAATGGGCAGACAACTGGATTCCTGAGGTTACATCTGTCAAAGGCTTTACTCATACAGGATGGTATGAAAAAAAATTAGAGAGATTTTTTGAGATCAACGGACCTTTCCCAGAGAAAGTTGAAAGCCATCTTGTGTTTGAAGCAACATATACAGAAAAACCTACAATTACAATAAAACCAAGAGATGAAATCAAAATGTACAATGGTGATTGGCAAGAGTCATCAGGAAGATACTTTGCTCCGGAACTACCTGTTGGTTTTACCTTAGAAAACGTTAATATTGCTGGTAAAGCAAAAGATGTAGGCGAAGCAGTTGAATTAAGTGTTTCAAATATTGATAATATAATTATCAAAAACGAAAATAAAAAAGATGTAACCAAAGATTATGTAATAACAACACTTTATGGTGAATTATCCATTATTGCTGCACCTGTAACAATTGAAGTAGATAATGCATGGAAGTACGAAGGAGCAGATGACCCTGTGTTTACAGGAGTAGTCGAAGGACTCATTGGTGATGATACTCTTGAGGTCACATACTACAGAACAAATCTTGGTGAGGAAAACAGTGAAGACATAGGAGAGTATCCTGGTGTATTGAGTGCAAAGTTTGCAGAAGAAAAATTAAATGAGAACTACTTCATATTTAAAGTAACTCCCGGCAACTTTGAAATAATGATACCAAAATATACAGTAACATTCGTATCAGGCGATGAAAGCGCAAGTGAGGATGTTATTATAAATGTCGATCGCGGCACAGTAACAGAAACACTAGTACCTGTATTTACTGCCAACAAAGGATGGAAATTTGCAGGATGGAATCGAAAACTTGAAGAATACGTAACAGATAATGCAACATATACAGCTCAATGGGAAAAAGATGAGAGTATGTGGTTCACAGTAAAATATGATCCAGGCTCACAGAAGGACGCATTTACTGTACAAGAATATGGAAATTTACTTGTAGGATCTGCCACACCTAGCTTTGATGAAGACGATCCAGGAGTCAATCCTGAAGGTCACTTTGGTTGGACATTCGCAGGCTGGACTCCAGAATGGAAAGACACAGTAACCAAAGATATAACATACGTAGCTCAATGGGTACGAACCAAAGGCATGTGGTTCACAGTAATGTATCTACCGGGATCACAAGGTACATTCAGACATCAAATATATAGAAATAGACTCCTAGGTACAGATACACCTGATTTCGAAGGCGATATCACAGGCAACTTTGGTTGGACATTCGTTGGTTGGAAACCTGTAGTTGACGTCACAGTAACACATAGTGTCAGATATGTAGCCCAATGGAAAAAAACTGAGGGCATGTGGTTCACAGTAACATATGAACCAGGAGATTATGGTACATTTGCCACACAACCTCACTCAAATCTCCTCATAGGCACAGCCACACCTAAGTTTGTAGGCACAGAAGATGGCAAAGCTGGTTGGACATTCGCAGACTGGGATCCAGAATGGAAAGGCACAGTAACAGAAGATGTAACATACGTAGCCCAATGGGATCCAAACGAAGACATCGAATTAACAGTCAACTACTATATCAAAGACACAACAATCCCACTTGTACCATCCGAAATACGCGGAAATCTAATAATGGCAACATCTCATACAGAGAAAGCATTAGTAATAGATGGTTACAAAGTAGACTTTGAAGAAATAACCATTGAAGAACTTGCTGCAACCGGTAACGAGATTACATTCTACTATGAAGAAGTAGAAACAACAGTAATAAAAATACCAATTGACCCTGACCCTGATCCAGGCCCTCTCCCTAGTCCAGGTCCTCTCCCTGATCCAGGTCCAGGAACAACAAATCCAGACCCAGAACCAACAACTGAAGCACCGGAAGAAGTAGAAGAGGAAGAAGTTGTAGTTCCGGAATTTGAAGTAACAGTAGTACCACCGGCAACACCAGCTGCACCTGCAGCAGTGACTGCACCTCAAGCCCAAGTCGACATACCTGATATAGAAGTACCACTTGCAGCACCTTCTGCAAATGATGTACAAGAAGAATCAGAAGATGATGGAGCAGCAGCAATTATCATCGACGACCCTGATGTACCACTAGCTTTAATCGGCGAAGCAGGAGCATGGGCATTATGGAACTTGATTCTCAGCATAGCAGGTGCAATTCTAGCACTAATGGTTGGTATACACGCCTTAATTCGCAAAAGAAATGATGAAAAAGACGACACAGAAGAATGCGACGTAGATGAAGAAGAAAAAAGACGCAGCAGATTCCTATTCGTACTAGCAATTCCAATCCTCGCAATAATCGGAATCATCCTCTTCATCTTCACAGAAAACATGCGACTCCAAATGATTCTCGCAGACCGTTGGACAATAGCACATGTAATCCTCTTTGTAGTCGCAATCATAAGCTACCTCCTAGCATTCAGAAATGAAAAAAGAAATGATGACAATGACAAAGCAATTCGCGAACTTGCTTAAATAAAGAAGAGGTAACTCAATTGAATAATGAATAATACACACAGAGCGGGGCATGTCAAGACGGCAAGCCCCGCTTTACTAACGATAACTCTAAATTAACTGCAATGATTCAATTCCACAGGAATTACACAATGTTCCCCAAAAAGCCGGTAACCCTTCTTATACGCTGCTGCATTAATATACCTTGAATATTGCGCATATTTGGAGTATAATTAACAGCACGATATAGTGGCAAAACTCCAGTGGACGATTAGCAATTACATATGTGAGTGTGACGGAATAAATAACTATGAACAAATTTTCAAGCATTAGATTTAAAATCATAACAATTGCCACAATTGCTGTGCTTTTTGTATTTACATTATCTAGCTGTATCTACAGGACATACATACAAGAATATGCAGATGAGAGCATATACTATGTACAGAATGTTTTGACAGAAGAACAGATGCGATGGATACTAATATGGGAAATAATACTTATCGCATTTCTAGTAGTATTAGTAATACTATCAATAATACTTTTTGCTAGATATAGAAGAACTAAAAGACGTGCAAAAGAAGAAAGCATACGAGCAAGCACATTAAAGAGGGAAAATGAAATATTAAATCGTCATAGTGAAATGAAAACGATATTCTTCCAGGACATGAGTCATGATTTCAAAACACCACTGACAGTCATTTCAACAAGTGTGTTGAATGCAATAGATATACTTGATTACGAAATGGACAAAGATGAGCTGAGAGAGAGTTTAAATATAGCACAAAGTGAGGTTATGCGGCTGTCAAGAATCGTTGATAGTGCTTTGAAGCATGCAGCTTTACACGATGATCATTATGATAAGGAGACAATCGACTTAGAGCATCTGTTACACAAAGTAGCAGAAACATATACTGGTTTTTTAGAAAGGCGTGAAAATGTCCTTTCAATATCGATTCCTAATAAGCTGCCTAAGGTATATGGAAATGCAGATACCTTAGTAAATGTGTTTTCAAATTTAATTGCTAATTCTAATCGCTTTACAAAGAATGGGGAAATTGTAATTTATGCAAGAGCAGAGTGTGAAGTTACTGAAAGAAATGGCGATAAGTGGTTTGTTATTGTAGTTGTAGGTGATAACGGTGTGGGCATTAGGCCTGAAATACTGGCGAGAATATTCGAAAGAGGTGTGACAGAAGCAGGAACCGGTCTTGGGCTTCCAATATGCAAGATAGCAATGGAAGAACTTGGCGGTACAATAGTTGTTGAGAGTGAAGAGGGTAAAGGTACGAATGTAACATTGACCATTCCCGTTTGCAGAGAGAGTGAGGAGGCATAAATGAACACAGATAGTGGTTATTTATTGTTGGTTGAAGATGAGCCGGCAGTACAACTTAATAATATGAAGATATTAAAACGTCGCGGATATAATGTGAAACAAGCATTCACGCTGGCAGAGGCGCGTGCGCTCATAGAGGATGAGCATCCAAAGGGTATTATTCTTGATCTCCAATTACCGGATGGTCATGGGCTTCAGTTTTTAGAGGAATTGCGAAATTCTACCAATATTCCTGTGTTGATTTTAACTGCTCTTGGGACAACGGATGATATAATACGTGGTTTTGAAACAGGTGGAGATGATTACTTAACAAAACCTTATGATTTGTCTGTGTTTCTTCTGCGTGTTGAGACGTTATTACGTTCAGCTGCATCAATTCCGGAAACATTAGAGTATGAGAAAATAAAATTGTACCCTGCATCAGGCAGAGTGGTAGTTGATGGTGTAGATATTGTTTTGTCTCAAAAAGAATATTCAATCTTACAACTATTTGTACTCAATCCGGAAAAGATAATGACAGCTGACTATATTTATAAAAAGGTTTGGGGTCAGCAGTTGCTTGAAAATGATAATTCGTTAAAGGTCGCAATGTCGAAACTGCGAACAAAGCTTGCTGATGTTGGTTATGCAGTGACTGCTTCACGAGGTGAAGGGTATTATATAGAGCGCTTGGAGTAATGAATGGGTGTATTCCAGTGTTTCTGTGTCATAGCGACATGGCAATCCAAATGCAAACCTGAAAATCAAACAATAAATCAAGGCAGAGACGCAGAACTCGAAAAAAGGTCGCGAGATCGTGTGCAAGGATACACAGACCCTCAAGTAGCGAAAATCAGTGAAAATAGAATATATTTTAGCGTGAGAGGATGAAAATTCTCTCTTTTTTTGTGAAAAAGTTCAATTAAATATAACTCCGCTGAGATTTCCCCTGCCTCTTAGCTTTGCGCAGGCGGTGGGTACAAATTTCTTCAACAAGCGGCGAGTTAAATCTCCCGCTTCGTTGAAACGCTTGATTTAATGTCGCGCTCGGCGCGAGGATTGTAATCTCTTGTTTTAAAAGTAAAAATTGAAGATCCAACCTCAAAGCGTTAACTTGATGAACTGTTTGTTGAAATAAGGTTAACTTTTAGACACCTTCATACATGTTTATTTTTTGTGTGCTATTCTACATTAGGAAAACGTGTTGAAGAGGAGGGGTTGTGATGAAGAAGGGATTAGAGAAGAAGCAAAATGATATATCAAATTGCAGTATGGAAGACAGATACATTGCAGGTCCTCTAAATCTAAATAGAACAACAAAGCAAGCAGATACAGCAATGGGCACACAAATTAAGCTTAACGACAGAGATTTTGAAGCATTGGACTTATTAGCAACAAATGTAGGCGAATATGTGAGTTTTGATAAGTTATATAATGCAGCGTGGGGAGCTTCAAAGGAAACATCAGATATAAGTCACGCAAAAGCTTCTCTCGATAATCTAGTTTTTCAAATTAATACAATAGGACATAAGTTCATGCACATTAAATGCAGTCATGGTGATAACTACAAACTGGTAACACATTGGGGTAGCGCGTGGAAGGGTAAAAGCCGCAATGTAAATGAAACAGCAGGTATGACAGATTACTCTAATAACATAAAAGACATGACAGGTCGAAGTATTAAGAGCAAAATTACTAGTAAAAGACGTGGATTCATGCACAAACACTTACTAACAGGAGCAGGCGCGATTGTAATAGCTGCATTGATAACCCTTCTGCTATACATCACAGGTGTGATATCGCCAACTGCGACCGAATCCTTATATATAGATGTAGAAGATCCAAGTGTACCACTAGCAACACCAAATTTTGAAGAATAAGTGGTAGATGATATAAAATAATCATACGGTGTTAGAAATAAAGTTAAGAAGTGAGGATCAGAACTAACGTTGGAAAGATAAAAATTTACTTATAGTGAGATGGAGAACCGTAACTCCCCTAAATTCGGCTGAAAATGAGGAATCTCAACCTCACCACAAATGAGACTGAAAAAGCCCCATGAGAGGAGGGGTGCGGAGAACCACAACTCCAGAATAAAAGAGGCAAATGTTGAAAAACATAATACATTTACTTCAATTAGAAAGAGGACGTGGATCATGAAAGAACGAATTAAGAAATCACTGAAAGCATATTTTGCATTTATATTAATAACAATAATGCTAATCGGAATGTTACCGATTCATGCACTAGCATATGACGATGAGTGTTATGGAGAAAAGCACAGTGAAGAGTGTTGTGTGGATGTAAAAGATACAGACAAACCAGTAGACAATTATAAAGAAATAATCAATGATGAAGCAGGAAAATATGCTATACCGTACACACAATATAGTGGAGTCGCAGCAATAGAAACAATCAATCCTTATATGCAAGCCGATGGGCTTTTAACAGTCATATTTTTTGTAAATGGTGTAACGATAGATGATCTTACTCAATATGTAAGCGAGGGTGGAAACGTCTATGACCCAGGTCCTTATGGAAGAGATAATCTCAATTTCGCTGGATGGTTTGAAAAAGAATCAACTACATTATTTGCCTTTGGCACCCCGATAACAGGTATAACTGAAAGCCAAACATTGCCATTGGTAGCAAGATATACAGCAGATGTTGCATTCAACCTTGGCGAAGGTGTAGAGGATATAGTGAGAACAGTTCCTGAAGGCACTCTAATTTCAACCATTATACCTACACAAGAAGAGATTCCTCAAAGAGCGGGCTTTAACTTCGCAGGGTGGCGTCTAGGAGCAAACGTGCTCGATTCTACCAGCACGATAACAGCAGATGGACATCTTTTAGTAACGGCACAATTCACAAGAGTACCTGTGCAGGGCGGAGTCCAAGATGAACTTGCAGGTCTAAAAAGAGCAGTAAATCATGATGAAGTTACACTTTTTGGCGAAAACCAAGAAACACACAACCACCTTAGAATATGCGATAATTGTAAAAATCACACATTCAGAACAAAAAATATCGCAGGGGTATGGTTTACTGAATATGGTGAATTTAAATTCCTTGAAATGTTGTGCCCACTATGTGGAGCAACGCTACTATTTCAAACAAAACTTAATCCAACACCAAAATTGGATGAATATGGAAATGCAATAGCACCTACTATCCAACTTGGAGGGGCTGAGTTATACAGAAAATGGCAACTGCATACAGTGCAGTTCACCACAAATTCAGAAAGAGGCGAACTAACTCATAACGTAGTAATAAGTAGAGCAGAAGGTACTAATTGGGATGAAAGTTGGGAGCCGGGAGTTACAGCAAGAGGTAATTGGGTACACACCAAATGGATTGACCAAGATGAAAACATGTGGCCTATAGGTGGACCGTTTCCACCAACGTTAACACAAGACTGGGCTTTTGAAGCAGTTTATGATTACGACGAATCATTGAGTTTGCCTGCAATTACAATTAGGCCTAGTAGTGTAACCAGAGTGTTTAATGGGGCACCACAAACATCTGATGCCTTTGTAGCTTTTGATGAACTTGGACGACCAATTGTTGGCTACAACGTAAACGCCAGCGTACTCGGAAGTGCCATAAATGTTGGTGATCTCGGAACATTAACAATTGACCCAAATAGTGTTTCTATATTTGATGGCAACAATGAAGTTACCGAAAAATTTAGAATTACACTCGGTCAAGCCAGACTAAACATCATACCCGCACAGATGACAATTATTGTGAGTAATGCCGAAAAGTATCAAGATGAACTCGACCCCGAATTTGAGTGGGAGGTAATAGGGCAATTATACAATGATTATAAAAAAGACTTGGATGTTAGAATTATCAGAACAAATGCCGATGTCGACACACCTAATGCAGTTGGTGAGACTTATGAGGGCGTACTAGTTGCTGAATTTAATAATAACCCCAATTATAATATCACGGTAATTCCTGGTAACTTTACAATTTTACCAGTATTTACAGTAATATACATGTTGGGTGACGAAGGTAATAATTTTGTAGATGAACATACTGTTAGAGGTCACGGGCAACTAACACCTGATTTTAGAGGAAACACAGTCGGCTATAGTGATTGGTATTTTCGTGACTGGGCACCAGAAGTTGCCGAATTTGTTACCGAAAATGTGATTTACAGAGCACTCTGGGGTGAACTATTTACGATCACATACGAGCCGGGTGATCATGGTACATTTAAACCAGATGTACATGAGGGTATTCGCTTTGATGAAGATACGCCTAACTTCAGAGGTTATGTTGATGGAAAAGTGCCTGGTGCACCTGGTTGGATATTTAACGGTTGGCTCAGGCAGCTAGATCTTGGACCTTATGAAGAAAAAGTATATGGACATGTTATTTACGTGGCACAATGGATCCCAAACACCGACACACCATATCAACTACTCTATGTAACAGTTGATGGACAAGAGTTATCCAGAGAAACAAGAACCGGCACAACTGGAGCCACAGTAGAAATCCTAGCAAGAACATTTGCAGGTT
>Ga0123355_10002249_pt1 | contig 27250 bp, 23 predicted proteins | sample TergutEmb28metaG_3_FD_89872 | JGI IMG/M metagenome (GOLD analysis project Ga0123355, IMG submission 89872) | Embiratermes neotenicus P1 segment gut microbial communities from Petit-Saut dam, French Guiana - Emb289 P1 | ecosystem: Host-associated > Arthropoda: Insects > Digestive system > Gut ... | reverse complement strand
AGGATGCAGATGTTGATAGTGCTTTAATTCAGAGTATTAAAGCAGCTTGTATTAATTATGAGGGATTCTACACTTATGGCGGACTTTCAGGGCGCGATTTGGAAGCGATGGCAGTAGGAATTTATCAGTATATGGAAGAGGGTTATCTTGCTTATCGAATTGGGCAAATGGAATATTTGGCGGTAAGATTAGATGAAGCGGGAGTTGCCTATCAATCACCTGTCGGTGGGCACGGAGTTTATATTGATGCGAAAGCAATGTTCCCGCATATTCCGTACACTGAATTCCCAGGACATGTTTTAGCAGTTGAACTTTATAAAGAAGCAGGGATTCGTTCATGTGACATCGGTTCTTATATGATAGGTAATGACCCTGATACCAATGAGCAAATTGAGTCAGAGTTCGAATTTACGCGTTTAGCGGTTCCACGTCAAGTTTATACACAGGCTCATTTTGATGTGATGGCTGATGCAATAATTGCGGTTAAGGAGCGGGCGCATGAAATTAAGCGTGGCTATCGGATTAAATGGGAACCACCAATTTTGCGCCACTTTCAGGCACACTTGGAGCCTATTGAGTAAGGTACCTGCAAAAGTTAACGCGTGCCAGTGAAACTTATCGCTTTTGGCGATATTAATTGAACCAGTGCCCAGGGGCAAGCTTAGGATTAACTTTTTAGCAACGGTTTTTCTGTTCTGAGGAGTGCAGGATGGAGCAGCGTAGGAAAATGCCCTAAACAAGTTTTGGCGAGACCACATTCTAGTTGGTCACAGCAAGGGCTGGTGCTGAACCGTAACGAGCAGATGAACTAGCGATTTTCCCTAGATAGCCTGCTTAAAAATCACATCTAGGGAAAAACTTTTTAGCAACGGTTTTTCTGTTCTGAGGAGTGCAGGCTGGAGCAGCGTAGGAAAATGCCCTAAGCAAGTTTTGGCGAGACCACATTCTGGTTGGTCACAGCAAGGGCTGGTGCTGAACCGTAACGAGCAGATGAACTAGCGATTTTCCCTAGATAGCCTGCTTAAAAATCAAATCTAGGGAAAAACAAAGCAATATTCCCTAGATGAGCTATTTAAAAATCACATCTAGGGAAAAACAAAGCAATATTCCCTAGATGGGCTATTTAAAATATTAATCTAGGGAAAAGCAAGGCAATTTTCCCTAGATCACCTATTTAAAAATTACATCTAGGGAAAACCGTAGCTACTACCCCTAAATCGTAAAGGGAAAAACGTAGCTACAATCCCTAGCTAGAGCGTAAAGGGAAAACCGTAGCAATTTATTGCTAAATTGCTTGCGAATTAGAAGAACGCTTAACACAATAAAGGAGAGTAATTACTATGAATAATAATTATCCACCAGAACCATTTCGTATCAAAGCTGTAGAGGTAGTAAAAATGAGCACAAAGGAAGAGCGTGAAGAAAGCGCAAAAAAGGCTGGCTTTAACACCTTCCTACTAGATTCTGAAGACGTTTACATCGACTTGCTCACAGACTCAGGCACAAATGCCATGAGTGATCATCAGTGGGCAAGCATCATGAGAGGCGATGAAGCTTACGCTGGAAGTCGCAACTGGTATCACCTAGAGGAAACCGTTAAAGAGTACTTCGGTTTTAAACATGTCGTGCCTACCCATCAAGGTCGTGGAGCCGAAAATATTCTCTCGATGATCGCTATTAAACCAGGACAATACGTCCCTAATAATATGTATTTCACGACAACTAGGTTTCACCAAGAAAACAACGGCGGGATCTTTGTTGATATTGTTTGCGACGAAGCCCATGATCCAACAATCGACTTACCATTCAAAGGAAACGTTGACATCAATAAACTCCAAAAGCTAATCGACGACAAAGGCGCTGAGAATATTGCCTATGTTTGCGTTGCCATCACCGTTAACCTCTCAGGCGGACAGCCTGTTTCAATGGCAAATATTCGCGAAACTTACGAACTTTGTCAGAAGCACGGCATCAAAGTATTCATGGATGCGACACGCTGCGTAGAAAACGCCTACTTCATCAAGGAGCGCGAAGAAGGCTATGCGGACAAGTCTATTAAAGAGATTGTTTTAGAAGAATTCTCTTATTCTGATGGCTGCACAATGAGCGGAAAGAAAGACTGCTTAACTAACATCGGTGGCTTCTTATGCTTAAACGATGACGACCTCTTCACTGAAGCAAAAGAGCTAGTTGTTGTTTACGAAGGAATGCCATCCTATGGCGGAATGACCGGACGTGATATGGAAGCAATGGCTGTTGGAATTAAGGAATCTGTCGATGAAGCCTACATTGAGCACCGAATCAAGCAAGTTCGCTATCTCGGTGAAAAACTAAAAGCAGCAGGAGTACCAATTATCAACCCAGTCGGTGGTCATGCTGTCTTCTTAGACGCAAAACTGTTCTGCCCTCACCTTGATCAAGAAGATTTCCCTGCCCAATCACTCGCCGCTCAACTATACATCGAATCTGGCGTGCGCAGCATGGAGCGTGGTATCGTTTCCGCCGGGAGAGACGTCAACACAGGCAAAAATCACGTTCCGAAATTAGAGACAGTCCGCCTAACAATTCCTCGTCGTGTGTACACCTATGCACATATGGACTACGTAGCTAATGCTGTAATTGATTTATTCAACAACAAAGAGAAGATAACTGCTCTTAAATGGGTCTATGAGCCAAAAAGACTAAGATTCTTTACAGGACGGTTTGAACGCAAATAATAGACCTCAGTATAGCAAGTCAGGAGAGTTGTGCCTGATTTGCTTTTCTTCTTTTAATGGACGAGATTTTTTATTTGTGATATAATGTAAAAAGATGTATATAATAACTAAGATAGTACACAAGGAGTTGAATTCTAATGTTTGATAAAAAATTAGCTGAAAAATTAAAAGGTGGCGTCATTATGGATGTCAGTAATGTGGAGCAAGCTAAAATTGCTGAAGCAGCCGGTGCAGTGGCTGTGATGGCACTTGAGCGCGTTCCATCGGAAATTCGTAAGATGGGTGGTGTCGCTAGGACATCAGATCCAAAAATGATCAAAGAAATTCAAGCTGCAGTAAGTATTCCGGTTATGGCAAAGGTACGAATCGGGCATATTGTTGAAGCGCAAATTCTTGAGGCGTTAGAAGTTGACTTCATCGATGAGAGTGAGGTTTTAACACCAGCCGATGAGGAGTTTCACATTGATAAGACACCATTTAATATTCCGTTTGTTTGCGGCGCTAAAAACTTAGGTGAAGCACTAAGGCGTATTGGCGAAGGGGCATCAATGATGAGGACTAAGGGTGAGCCTGGTACTGGTGATGTCGTTGAGGCAGTACGTCATATAAGAATGATGAATAAGGAAATCCGCGAAGTTCAAGCTGCCAATAAACAAGAACTAATGACAATTGCCAAAGATATGCAAGCACCATATGATTTAGTGTGCTATGTACATGAGCATGGTAAGTTGCCAGTTGTAAATTTTGCCGCTGGCGGTGTAGCGACACCTGCAGATGCTGCATTAATGATGCAACTCGGGTGTGATGGCATCTTTGTAGGATCGGGAATTTTCACCTCAGGTGATCCAAAAAAACGTGCTGAGGCAATTGTGAAAGCAACAGCCCATTACGATGATCCAAAAATCATTGCTGAAGTTTCAGAAAATTTAGGAGTTGCGATGAGCGGAATGTCTGCTAGATCCTTAGACGTACAAGATCAAATGGCTAGCCGTGGTTGGTAAACCAAATGTTATGTAAATGAAAAACCGCCTCACGGCGGTTTTTTCATTTACATAATTAGTCGACATCAATAAATTCTCTACGAATAAAACCTCGCACAGTGGATGTTCCATCTATAGCATCAGTTTCAACTTCCACATGAGCCCAATAAGCATTATATTCAAAATCAATAAGCGTCACTACATAGCCTGCTTGTAGAGCTAATATAGCATCTGGGGAGTCTGGTTCACGCCAAAGATTAACCATATTATCGTTAATTACACCCGTTGGCCCGCCACTTGTGTTACTTCCCGAAGTCGTACCTCCATCTCCATCTTCTTCATCTGCATCTGGATTAGCATTCTGGTTCGAGTCAGCAGTAGCATTATCACCAGATTCAAGCAAATCTTCTAAATCACCTAGCATATCAGAAACCTCATCAACATCGACAGCTACCTCAGTTCTATCATCTGTATTTGAAACAATTGCCATAACCCCAGTATAAGTGATTAATACTAACCCAACCACCGATAAAACAGCTGTGACATAAATCCCAATTCGCTCTTGCAGTGGGTAGAGGTTCTGATTATTTAATTGCTTTAAAACAGTAGCTTGTTTGTTAGCCTGTTTGTTGCTCTTATTCCTCGACTTTTTTGATGATTTGCTCTTGTGTGGTTCTTCTTGTTGACCTCCATTTTCCATGGCATAAGCCTCCTAGTTTTGAAATTACAATGTATTATTTTAAATTATAACACAAAGCACCCTAAAAATTCAAACTCATGTAGTATTATACCACAAAACCCCCTAAAAATTCAAATCCGCCAAAAAAAGCTGTGAAAATGCGCTATTTTAACCTATAATGGCCACTTGATGACTAACATTATCTTGTTTGCAGACAGCCACAACAATGAAATCCCCTGTGCCATCCAAAGCTCCCTCTTTAGAATCAAATCCGATACTATCTAGCAAAATCTCCAGCCATGGGTACGGCAAATCCTCCTTTGCTTCTATAATTTTGATCTTGGAATTGATCACTCCCTTTTTCGTCAAAACTTTCTGTAAACTATTTTCAAACAACCGAGTTAACACAATATCCCCTTGATTCAACCTATCAATAACAGCGCGAATCCATTCGTTGTCTTCATACAGAATATCAGCTGATTTTGGAATTAAATTCTGTGCACAACGGTGGCAAAAAAGAGGCGGTCGAAGCGCAAAAAGTTGTTTTAGTGAATCTATTCGAATACCATTATCACACACAATACATTTCATGATGACACCTCCTTTAACAATCCTTGCTTTGTAGCTAACTTGTTCATATTGATAATTTGTGATTTAGCGTCTTCCATTGCTTTTGTAATGCCATGATGGAAATAAATGATTTCTCCTGTTGGCCATTTAGGATTTCTACCAACACGACCACTAATTTGTACGAGTGCACTTTCTTCATAAATCTCGTGTTCTGCCGCGAAAATAGCAACATCAATGTTAGGAATGGTTACCCCGCGCTCAAGAATCATTGTTGTAATTAAAAACTGGCCTTCATCTTCTTTGAAACGAGCGATTTTATCGAGGCGGTCGGGGTCGTTAGAATAAACGAAGTCGATGTTAAGGTTCATTCGCAGCTTTAAGACAGCTTGGAATTTTAATCCACAATCAATCGTCGGAACGAAAAGTAGTGCTCGCCGTTCTGATTTTATTTTCCGATTAATCCATGCCTTAGCGCGCTCAGGGATTTTGCTTTTCGCAACTTGTTGATAAAAGTTAGAACACCATTTAAACTTAGGGATATCAAGTGCGTATAGATGATAGCGTGCCGGAATGATGCAAGTGGGCAAGGTACCATTTTTGATTTTAGCTTGATCACTTCTTGAAGGGGTTGCCGAAAGGTAAATTGTTGCTACATCTGGTTTGCAGGCTCTTTTGGCGATTCGCACTAGCATTTCATCAAAAGTGTATGGAAAAGCATCAACTTCATCAATGATGAGAAAGTCAAATGCTTCGTAGAATCTGATCATCTGATGAACAGTAGTCACAACAATATCACCATATTCTGCTTTTTCCTCGCTGTTACCATGCAGGGTTACGACCTTCGCATTAGGAAAGGCCATTTTAATTCGGGGTGCGAGTTCAATCACAACATCGGAACGGGGAATTGCCCAACATACTCTTTTCCCAGCGGTTAATGCGAGAGCTATCCCTTCGAACATCATCTCAGTTTTTCCGGCGCCGCATACAGCCCAGACAAGACCGAGTTGACCACGGCTAAGGATGTCTTTAGTGAAATTAGAAGCCCTTTCCTGCAAGAGAGAAAGCTGGAAGTCTTTATTTAAAATTCCGATCTCCGGTGAAATTTGATGTTTAGAGGGTGTCCGATAGAGTTTTGTTTCAGTTGATATCATGCCAAAATTGAGGCATTTGCGACAGTATGTAATATTTTTACCTTTGTATCTGAAGGTGCTGAAGTATTCATTGTCGCTGTTTAGGCATCTATTGCAAGTGGAATCACTAATCCCGTCTATAACGATGGCATCGCTGCTTGAAAGAATACCCTGTTTTACGAGTTGTAAAAAATCCGCTTCTAAAAATTCTCTTCCGTGGATATCTATCATGCTGATTCACCGTCAAAGATCAGTAATGACTAGTTTTTTACCGAGGGCTGCTAATACTTTCATTACTGTGTCAAGTTGTGGTGAGGTTGATCCTGTTTCCATCCGAGCAATAACAGGTTGCCTTACACCACTCAGTTCCTCTAATTTTTTTTGTGTAATACCATTTTCCTTCCTTGCACGTGCGATTTGAATCATTAATTCTACTCGCAGATCACTGGCTGCAATTTCCTCAGGTGTGAAAAGTTCTTTTTCAACATCATCCCATGATGTTAAGCTGTCAATGTATTTATTCTTAGACACTGTTACTCAACTCCTTATATTTTTTTAAATTTCTTTTAGCTTTTTCAATTTCTCGACGTGGTGTTTTTTGCGTTTTTTTGATGAAATGATGGAGAAAGACAAAGCCATCATTTTGCCATGAAGCGAATAAAATCCTATCACTAAGTGGTCGTAATTCCCAGATTTCGTTATCTAGATGTTTAACATAAGGTTCACCACTATTTAAACCTTCTTGACGCAAGTATTTGACATAATCCCTGATCTTATTTGCCTTTATTCTACTATCTTTATCAGATCTCCTAGCGACTGATTGGATATAGTCAAGGACTGGTTCATTTCCTCGTTTATCTTTGTAAAAATGTATGTTGTGCATTTATGACTACCTCCTATAATAACTTAAAAGTTATTAAATGTCAATAACTTTTAAGTTATTTTTTCTAATTTTGTTTATGCTACTTCGGCACGCCTTGTTTGTATTGCAAAATATGTTTGCCCAAGTGCAATAACATTTTTTCGCGGATTTCCATTCTGAACAATTAGATAACAAGCGTATCTTGTGAGCTTGTAGTCAGGGATTATTTTTTGGGTATTAGAACCTAGCATGACCATTTTGTTGACATCAACAAAATGTTCAACGACAGGATGTTTAGCGTTTTCGCAAGCCAACATTGCTTTATCAATTACCTTGTTAAAATTACGCCATTCTATGTATTCTAACACAACTTGTAGATCTCGTGCTCGCCAAAATTCCTTTCCATTTTCATCTATTTCTTTAATTGCCTCGAAAGGCTTATATTCTAAAGCTTCTAATGTAGCCATTATACCGTCTCCTCTTCTTTTAAAATTACCCCCTATATTATAAATACGAAAAAAAAATAAAAAAACCTTCCAAAATGACGAAATTTCTTCATTTTGAGAGGCGTTTTCATTGTTGTTGGTATTTATTTCGGTTAAAAATGACCATATATCGGGTTTTCAGGGCTATTCAACTAGCCCGTGCTTAAATGCATAGATCACCGCTTGGGTTCTGTCTGTAACGTGTAGTTTGCTCAGTACATTACTGACGTGAGTTTTGACTGTCTTTAGTGCAATAAATAGCTCATCAGCGATGTCTTGATTTTGTTTGCCTTCGGCAATTAACAATAATATTTCCAATTCGCGTTCAGTTAAATCATCATGCAATGGCGTATCTTTACGCATGTTCGTCATCACCTTCGCGGCAACTTTTGGTTCAAGGACTGATTGCCCATTGTGGGTTGCTCTTATTGCTTCAGCGATATTTCCAGCGCTTGAAGTTTTTAATAAGTAGCTTGTTGCCCCAGCTTCAATAACTGGATATAGCTTCTCATCATCTAAAAAGCTTGTGACAACGATAACTTTAGCTTCCGGCCATTCTTTAATTATTTCTCTTGTACCGTCAACTCCATCCATTACATCCATCATTAAATCCATCAAAATAATATCAGGTCGCAACTCAAGTGCTCTTTGCGCGCCCATTTTCCCATTGGAAGCTTCACCAATAACTTCGATATCAGGTTGCGTTGATAAATAAGCAGAAACACCCATACGCACCATCTCATGATCATCAACTAATAGTACTTTAATTTTTTCCAAGATAATCACCCTTTCTAGAAATTAGAAGTAAGAAGTAGGAGGTTGGAAAGATATTAACCCCTAAGCTCTAATTTCCATCTTTTATTTTCTCTTTTAATTGAGCTTCTGAGTTTTGGATTCTAATTGGAATCTTGATTTCAATTTGCGTTCCCACATCTTTTAAGCTCATAATTTTCAGTGCTCCGCCAATTTCTTGGGCACGCTCTTTCATAGTTTCAAGACCATATGAGCCCACCGAACGGTCATCCTTATTGAAGCCGATACCATTGTCAAAAATTCTCATAATCGCCAATGATTCATCTTGCTTCAAGCTTATCTCCAGTTTGGAAGCTTTCGCGTGTCGTAAAGTGTTGGAAATAGCTTCCTGCAAAATTCGAAATAGATGGTCTTCAATACCGCGGTCAAATTCTAAATCATCAAGGTGCCAACGAACATCAAGGTTTTGCTTGGCAGATAATTCAGTTAATAACTCACCAATCCCAACGGATAGCTTTTTCCCTTCTAGTTGAATCGGTCTAAGGTGCAACAGCAATGCTCTCATTTCGCTTTGTGCTTGAACTGACATATACTCAAGCTTCGATAGCTGCTCTTTAAGTGGACCCTCATCGGGTACTCCGGCATAAAGCGCTGATGACATCATTGAGATTGCAAATAGCTGTTGACTAACTGAATCATGTAGTTCGCGCGCCAACCTGCCACGTTCAACGGCAATTGCCTCTTCAAAAATATTCTGTTTTTCTTCTGCATACTCATTCGTTTTTTGTTGAATCAGCAATGATTGTTCTTCGGTCTTAGAGCCTAGCTTAGCAATGGACGATTCTAAGGAACTAAACTCTTTGAAGGTTGAATCGGTTCGTAAATCAGAAAAATTACCCCGTTCAATTTCTGATAATGAATGTGCAAGATTACGAAGCGGCTTATTCACGTGAACACTTACAAAGATTCCCATCAGTGCCCCGAGTACAATGCTGATGCCGATTATTAGTAAGAAAACTTCAAACATCTCAGAAAGAGGGGTCAAGAGTTCGGTGCTTACAACAAAAATAGCCAAGCTCAATAACGCAACGAACAAGCACATTAACATCGAAAATTTCACATAAATCCATCTAAAGCTAGTCTTTTTCATCGATGATCCACCTCAATATCGCCAATAAGTAATGATATGACGATTTTAATTTTTCTAGAAGAGTCTTTATAGTCGACACTTTGATACTTTTGTGTCAGATTAAAAGCTGTTTTACTATCTTTTAGCAAATTCATTTTTCCGCATAGTAGGGATAGCTGTACTGATATGCCAATGTCGGATGGGACACTCAGATAGATATTGCCAATCATTCCTCTAATGAGAATTACTGTTTCTCCTGGGGGAATAACCGTGTCTGAAAGGTCGATAGAAACATCACCGAAGCCGGTTTGAATGTTGATGTCTTCGAGGGCATAACCTTGTTCGAAGTTCCGGTGTTCGCCGATTAGTTTATTTTTGAAATAGGGGTCGATTTGGAGGAAGGCTTGTGATCCGTGGGTGCTGGGGGAGATGTCGACGGCGATTTTTGATTTGTTTGCTGAGCTTCGGAATAGTTGGTAGCTGTTGTAGATAATGAGTACGGCGAAGATGAGTCTGAAGGAAAGTGAGGTGATTAGAGCGGATAGCAGGAAACCGATACCGATTGTGATTAAGATGTAGGCGGTAAAGGAGTTTGCTTTCTGTTTTAAGTGGCGGAAGCCGATAGCGATTAAAAGGATAGCTAAGGTAATGAAGAAAACGCTAAAACGACCCTGTAGGATGTCAATAATCAACCCAACAGCGATAATTAAAAAGATGATACTAATCGCTTCTGTTTTTGTATATTTGCGATTTAACAAGTTTTTAATTTTGTTCACCATTATCACCTAACTATAATTATATCATAAATTTGGACTGGAACAACAGACCTTACGAAGGAAATGTTCTCGGTCTTAGGTCTTAGGTAGTGTCGATGCAGGATCAAAACGCTATCCGATACTGTCCTGAATAGGTATAAATAAAACGCTATCTTCCACATTTTCAAAGAAAACGTTCCCTATTACTTGTATTTTTACACCGATTAGTGTAAAATAAATGGAGATTTTGTCGAAAGTGAGGAATTTTTTAAAATGAAAAAAATATTAGGTTTTAGTTCATTAGTTGCTTTATTAGTATTGACAGCTTGTGGTGGCGGAGGTTCATCAGAAACAAAAGTTTGTACAGTTGAAGATTTTCTAGGAGTAGATGCAACTTTCACAGCAACAGTTGAAGATGAGCGAGTTTCATATATGGAAATCCAAATAGATATTAGTGAATTAGATGAAGAGGAAGCAGAATTGCTAGCAGAAATACTCGGTGGCACGATAGAAGGTAATTATATTCATCATTCTGAAGAAGAAGATATGGATTTAGATGATTTCATGGAAGAAATCGAGTATCTTGAGGGAAGCTGTAGTTAGGCTGTACTTGTAAGCGACATTAAAGCCGGAAAGCTATTCAGAGCCGTAATTCAGTTATTTAAACTGAATTGCGGTTTTTAAATTGCTTTGGGTTTGAAAACCGTTTAGGATGTAAATAAAATTTTCTCAAACCGTGAATAATATACAATATACCAAAAAATTTGGTATTAATCGACAATAATTACGGTATCACTATTCATATTACTTGAAATTTTTGTCGAACTAGTGTAAAATGGTAAAGGAAAAGTCGCGAAAAATTTTGAAAAGGAGAGGAATTTAAGATGAAGAAACTAATAGGTTTAATTTCATTTTCAGCATTATTTTTGCTAACAGCATGTAGAGGAAGTAATGATGTGACAGTTTGCACCGTTGAGGATAATTTATACGGTGGAACAATGATGGCTAGATTTGAGTCTAATGATAATGAAATAACATCTGCAATTATGGAGTTTACACTTGATGTTAGTGATATGACTGATGAGGAGATCCAAACGCACATAGATTGGGAACTTGGTCTTGATGACGGAATTGAGTATGAGCGTGATGGGGATTCATTAATCTTTATTCAAACACTTAATGCGGATGAGTTGCAAGCAGAGACCGGCGAGATAGCACAGGATTTAGATGAAATGATCTCAATTATGCAAAGTAATGGCGCAATTTGCGAAACTGACTAAGTCATACAAAAAACTCTACGACAATTATCGTAGAGTTTTTGTGTGGATTCATACGCCCCGAGCGCTACTACGCCACTATACTACTTTTTATCTTTATCTGCAGCATCCTTGTCTTTAGCCTTATCTTTCTCTTTCAAAATAAGTTCCTTTTCCAAGTTTGCCATTCTCAAATCAAATGACGTGCGATCATACTCATCATTAACCATTTCCTCAAGTCGATCCATCTGCTTGCAAGCATCGGCAAAGGAAGATGATGGCGAATCAGTCGACAAACCAGCCATAGATGATTTCATTCTTTTATTAGCATGAGCAACATTCTCACGGCTCATTAACTCCAAACGTCTAGTATGCATTTCTTTCAACTTATTACACATATCCTGCAATTGATTCTGCAAATCGAACTCATCTTTCTCAGCCTGCTTATACATATTTTCCAACTTTATCACTTGCCCCTGAAAATAAACCGCCTCTTCATGAGCACGAGCCTCAAGCTCCGCCTCACCAGCCTTCATCGCAACATCAACCTGATGCTTACGCTTCTTCGCCATATACTCAGCATGCTCCTTCTCCTGATAAAACTTCGACTTCAACTCACCCTGACGCTTAATCAGCCCCTCAACCTTCTTAACCTCGCCCTCACAATTGCGAATAAACTGATTTAACATCGCCGACGGATTCTTCTTCTCCCGCTCATCAATCAACTTATGCAAATCCGCTGCAATAACATCCTTAATCCTTGTAAATAAATTCATAGTAAATCCTCTCCTTAATAATTTTTTTTATTTTTCCCAACCCTTACGAGCCAGACAACAAGCTAAAACTATCTATTTGTAATATCATGCCATTCAGCTTCGAAATTCTCGTACTCGCTAAACGTAGATGATCCGTTCGAACCTGCGTTAACTTTCGACTGCAATGGTCTGTTAGACTTATTAACAGCGAAGTAAATCAAAGCTGCCACTGCTGCGATAAAGACAAATCCTGGCATAGCTCCAACAAACATCTTAACACCGATAACACCCACAATAACCCACCAAATAATAGCCAATGCTGACCTATCCGACCTAGCTATATTTTTATATGCATAATATGCAAGTGTTGCCCCGATACCAAGAACAATCAGTGGACCGACCAGCGTAGCAGCGATGCTTAATGCAATGACTCCGAGTATGATAAGTAATATTAATCTCATCGTAATAACCTCCCTTTATTAAATTTTGTATGATATTTTCCAAACTCTTTCGAACTTGATAACTATATTATACAGGAGGTGGAAGCTCATTTTAACAGTCCCTAGTTTGAAAATGAATGAGACTTGAGACCTATTAAGGAGTTTTAAATCATTATTTCAACGAATTCTTCGCTAACATAATGCAGCCAATCGTCGCAGCATTATCTCCCAGCGCTGGCGCAACAATATATTTCTCTAAATCAGGTAAAACAACATAGCCAGCCATAAGTTGCTCAAGTTCTTCACGAATCATTGGAAACAGATGCGCTTGATTCATAACCCCACCGCCAAGAATAACTTTCTCAGGACTCAATGTTAGTGCATAGCTCATTACGGCTTGTGATATATAATAAGCAATAAACGTCCAGACAATGTGATCCTCTCCAAGTTGATTTGCTTCAACGCCAAACCTTTTCTCAATTGCTGGTCCAGAAGCTAAGCCTTCGAGGCAGTTCCCATGGAATGGGCAAACACCGCCAAAGTTATCCTCGGGATGAGGACGAACGATGATATGCCCCATCTCTGGATGTGAATAGCCAGACAACAACTCATTATTCACCACCGCACCACCACCAATACCAGTACCAACTGTCAAATAAAGACAACTATTTAAACCTTGCGCTGCACCTAAACTTTGTTCCCCAAGGGCAGCCGCATTCACATCTGTTGTAAAGCCGATTGGAATTTTGTAACGCTCTTTAACTGCGCCTAAAAAATCATAATTCCCCCAATGTGGTTTTGGTGTTGTGGTGATAAACCCATACGTTTCCGATGCTGGGTTGACATCGATTGGACCGAATGACCCGATCCCAATGGCAGCGAGTTCATACTGATCAAAGAATTCATAGACACGAGCTAGAGTTTCATCCGGCACAGTCGTCGGAAAACTTACACGCTCGATAATATTGAAATGCGCATCACCAATCGCACAAACAAACTTAGTTCCTCCCGCTTCAATAGATCCATAATACATAATTGTGACCCTCCATTATTAAAAATCTGTCATTCTGACTTACGCCGATACTACCTTATCCAAATCGTCTTAACTTCAAATGGTGTTAACTCCAACTTAATATCACCCGTCGTGTTCTCTATCATATCATGAATTGGCGCTTCCATCAAGTTAGTTTCGCACCAGCCGGCAAACTTAAATATCGGCGACAATGTAATCTTGCGCTTGCTACCAGTATGATCATGAAGACGTAAAATCAAACCAGCACCAGCCTCAGCCCGCTTTATCGCCTCAATCGCCACCGGATATTTGCTATCAATCTTGAAAAAAGCCTGATCCCCAGCATCACCGGCAAAAGCTTTCACCGGATTATTCAAACTCCACGCGTGCTCGACAACATTCCCGGCAACAAAATCACCACTATGTGGCAATAAGCTATAGGTAAACTCATGATGTCCTAAATCAGCCTCAGGATCTGGATAAATTGGTCCCTTTAATAAGGAAATCGCCATCGTATTATCCTTTACATGATGACCATACTTACAATCGTTCAACAGCGCCACACCATAATCACGCTCGGAAAAATCCACCCACTGGTGAGCAACCGACTCAAAGCGCGCCATATCCCAACTCGTATTCCAATGCGTCGGACGTTTAACGCTACCATACTGAATATGATAACGCGCTTCAGTTGCACGAATATTCACATCAAACCCCGCTTGCAACAATTGCTGACGTTCTCGCCAATCAACCTTCGTCTTAAAATCAATGCGCCGCGAGTCCCGATAAACAACCATCTCCTGAACAACTTTCGAACTCCCGAACGCAAAAGAAAATACAACGCTAGCAGAAAATCCATCACCAGCATCAACCTCAATACTAGTAGCAGCCAACGTCTTGCTCTTTTGTTTATAGTACAAATCGATATCCCACGCATCAAACTGCATCGGTTTGTCTTCAAAGAGTCGCAAATAATTCCCTAACCCATCTGCAGCTAGTACCTGTTGCTCATTTTCCCGATCAAAAATCTCAATCAACTGACCGCTAGCATTCCAAGCAATCCGATAAAACGGCGTTTCAATTTGCTGCGACCCCAGGACAAAGCTCTCAGCTCCGTGAACTGGCTCATCAGCTGCAACAAAAGTGATAACCTTACTACTTAGTGGTGCAATATTTACAAGTTTGATCTTATAGCCGACCTCAGTTTTAACGCTTTCCAGAACCCCATCGTTATCAGTGAAGTATCCATTTTCAAAAACAGGTAAATCAATTAACTCATCCCGCTTCCAGCCGGCGGTGTTAAAGATAGTCCATTTGTTATCAGCTTTGTCGATAAAATTAGTTGCGAAATTATCTTTAATATTTTCGGCACTGTCAAAGGCTGCTTGGTAATCGATTTCGCAATCTTGGTAAACTTCATTAATCGATGTGCCAGGAATGATGTCGTGAAATTGATTTAGCAAAATTGTTTCCCAACCTTGATGAATTTTTGCGGTTGGATACTCCCAATTTTCTGTCGCTACTAATCCCCATGAATGAAGTATTTCCATATCACGGTATGCTAGCTCTAGTTTGCGGTTCCATTTCTTAACAAAAGCTTGGGATGTATATGTTCCGCGGTGGTATTCTAGATATAATTCTCCATCCCATGTATGAACATAGTTTTGCGTTTGCTTAACAGTTGTGTGTAATTTTTCAAAATAGTCTTTAGCTTTACCAGTCTTAACGGTGGGCAAGCTAGGCATGTCATTTAGTCGTCGCCGTGATTCGAGCATATCACGATTGACACCACCGCCACCATCGCCGTAGCCATAAGAGAGCAGCATTTCGCTATTTATATCTTTGTTGCGGTAGTTATCGTAGATGCCTTTCACAGTTTTAGGCTCCATTAAGCCATTATACGTATAATACGCAAAATATCTTGAGTCAATTCCCATATCAGGTGTTGTGATAAAATGTGTCAGTACTTCGCTGCCATCAATTCCGCGCCAAGTGAATGTGTCATGGGGCATGCGGTTGTATTGGCTCCAGCTGATCTTCGTTGTCATAAACGTATTGATCCCAGATTTCTTTAAAATCTGTGGTAAAGCCCATGAGTATCCAAAGACATCTGGTAGCCATAGGTAGTTTATTTCTTGATTAAATTCTTCTTTGATGAATTTTCGTCCATGAAGTATTTGCCGAACTAGCGATTCGCCTGAGGAGATATTACAATCAGCTTCAACCCACATTGCGCCATCGACTTCCCATTTGCCAGCGGTTATTTTCGCTTTAATTTTCTCGTATATTTCGGGATAATCTTCTTTGATGTAAGCGTAAAGTTGTGGTTGTGATTGTAGGAAGATGTACTCTGGATAACGCTCCATCAGTTTTAGGGCAGTTGCGAAAGATCGCGCTATTTTCTCGCGCGTGTGCTTTAAGCGCCACAGCCATGCGACATCAATATGGGTATGTCCGATTGCTGTTACAGTAATAGGTGAGGTCTTGGAAAATGCTGAAACAGTCTTCGTTATAAAGTCGTTAGCGTTAGCTATAGATGCGTAAAAGTCGTCACTTCCTGGGTCTGCCCAATCAATTAGTTCAAATGTGCGATTTAGTACATTTAGCAGTGAAGCCCGGTCATGAGTGTCGTGCCCAAGAATTTCTATTGTATCTAGGATTGTTTTTGATGTGTAGTATAGGTTGTCAGCTTCCGGTGATAGAATGGCGTGGTCAGCGTAGATAAAGTGGTGGCGCATGATTTGTTTTGGGCCGCCGCCTTCGAGGCCAGACCAGAGTTTTAGGGCGAGGTTTACGGTTTGACCGCTGTAGGATGGGTCGAGGAACGCTTCTTTGTGGTTTGAATCAACGCCTTGGTCGGGCGCGCCGTTGATGTAGAGCATTGACTCAAATCCGGAATTATGACCGCCACCGGTCTTGCCGAAGTCGAATAGGAGCACTAATTCTTCTTTATCGCGCCAATGAGGCACAGTGAGGTTAGTTTGGAGCCAAAGGTAGTGGTCGCGACCTTCCCAGTGAGTGCCGGGAGTAAACTCTTTCCAATTGTCATCTACTGGTGGTGGATATTTTTCGGCTTTTGTCGGATCTTCTTTGGCTTTCCAAGTGCCAATTGATGTTCTGTTTAAGTAACGGTATGGTTCTAGTTCTTGGATTCTTGCTAATATCTTATTTTCTGTAAAAAACATATCCATATAGATTCACTCCTTTTTTTCTCTTCTCTTAACCTTAAACTCGCTGAATTTTTGGTAGAAAGGTTAGTGGCTAATTAGCGAGAAAGCTCAGTGAAAGCGTTGACTTTGTGTGTGCACTGAGCTTTTGCCATCCCTCATGCATATCGTTGGAGCAGCTTAGCTATAGAGCCGACAGTCTAATCTTCGACCTTCATTGGCAGTTCATCTCTAAACCATTTAACCTGCTTTTCAATGATAATATATTCTAATATCCACCCGATAGCAATAATAACAAAGAGAAGTCGGTAAACATTTACATCTGAGTTGATAAAATGGATGAGCAATAGGGAAGCGCTCAGACCGATAATACGACCCATAGTTGTGGGAAATTCAAGCGCTACCAAGTAATCGTTTTGTTCAAATCCACCTTTTGCACGACCGGCAAGTTGGAAGATCACCGATGGTAAAATGGTAGCTGCCCAGCTTTGAATAATGCCAAAGACAATCCATACAGCAATCAAGACAGGTACATATGGGAACAGGGCAAGTAAAAAATACATGATCATCATGATCGAGGCAGTCTTCAAATAAAAAGACTGCTGATTTTCACGTGTACAAACCCTTGCAAACCATAAAGAACTAAAAACAGTTATAAGTGCAGTGGCGGAGACAATGTTACCAATCACGCCCTCATTTTGAAAAATAACAAACGCAAATAACATGAAAATCTGACCATGTATAGCCTCTTTCACAGCAATTACAAACCGGAAATTCTTACCTGCATCCCAATAGCGATTCCCCTTGAGCTTTAACACCTCATAAATATGAATCTTTGTGTTCAGCGTAAAATCAGGAATTTTTTTCGTCATAAAGACAGCAAGGGCAAAGAAAATCAGCGAAATGCCGAAGAGGATATAATAGCCAGTCAAATCGGTAAACCTAGTAATGACAAAACCTGAAACTGCCGGCGTAACAACCCCAAGAACAGAGCCAGCCGTTTGCTGATAACCAAAATACCGCCCTTGCTCAGTTTCTTTTATAACTTTGGCGATCAGCAAATTGGTGGCAAACCAATACAACCCACTACCAAAACCATGAAATATTGCCAGAGGAACCAAAAAAGTCCCAAGGTGATCTTGTAAAAGTAAGATTACCATAAAATAAATAGCGATTGATAATAATCCAAATCTCTGTAAAGTCGTAATTGATATTTTAGCAATAACTTTTGATCCAGCAACAAAGGCAAGCCACAAAGTGATAAAGACAATTATATTCTGAATGATAATCAAGCTAACATTGCCATCAGTTGCCCTTAGTAAAAACACATTAATGAAAGTGCCAACAGTCACCATTCCCGCAGTTAGAAGCATACTAACTAATAGTAGTGCTTTTGATTCGTTTGTTAATCTAGTCATTCATATCTACTCCATGCCAAACTCTTTGAATGTCGGAAACCCGACGAATTGTCGCCACCCCGTCGTCGAGAAGCCGACGAATTGGCGCCTCGGCCGTCTGCTTTTTGAAAAAAACCAGGAAAGCAGACGGGCATTCGTCGAGAAGCTGCCGAATTGGCGCCTCATCCGTCGAGAAGTCGCCGAATTGGCGCCACCCCGTCGAGAAACCGACGAATTGTCGCCACCCCGTCGAGAAGCCGCCGAATTGTCACCACCCCGTCGAGAAGCCGACGAATTTTCGCCACCCCGTCGAGAAACCGACGAATTGGCGCCTCGGCCGTCTGCTTTTTGAAAAAAACCAGGAAAGCAGACGGGCATTCGTCGAGAAGCCGACGAATTTTCGCCTCGGCCGTCTGCTTTTTGATAAAAACCAGGAAAGCAGACGGGCATTTGCCGAGAAGCCGACAAATTTTCGCCTCGGCCGTCTGCTTTTTGAAAAAAACCAGGAAAGCAGACGGGCATTCGTTGAGAAGTCGACGAATTGGCGCCTCGACCGTCTGCTTTTTGAAAAAAATCAGGAAAGCAGACGGGCGTTCGTCGAGAAGTCGCCGAATTGGCTCCTCGGTCGTCTGCTTTTTGAAAAAAACTAGGAAAGCAGACGGGCATTCGTCGAAAAGCCGACGAATTGGCGCCTTGGTCGTCTGCTTTTTGAAAAAAACCAAGAAAGCAGACGGTCGTTCGCCGAGAAGCCGACGAATTGGCGCCTCGGTCGTCTGCTTTTTGAAAAAAAACATGAAAGCAGACGGGCGTTCGCCGAGAAGCCGACGAATTGGCGCCTCGGCCGTCTGCTTTTTGAAAAAAAACCAGGAAAGCAGACGGTCGTTCGTCGAGAAGCCGACGAATTGGCGCCTCGGTCGTCTGCTTTTTGAAAAAAACCAAGAAAACAGACGGGCATTCGTCGAGAAACCGACGAATTGGCGCCTCGGTCGTCTGCTTTTTGAAAAAAACCAGGAAAGCAGACGGTCGTTCGCCGAGAAGCAGACGAATTGGCGCCTCGGTCGTCTGCTTTTTGAAAAAAACTGTGAAAGCAGACGGGCATTCGCCGAGAAGTCGACGAATTTTCGCCTCGACCGTCTGCTTTTTGAAAAAAACCAGGAAAGCAGACGGTCGTTCGCCGAGAAGCCGACGAATTGGCGCCTCGACCGTCTGCTTTTTGAAAAAAACCAAGAAAGCAGACGGACATTCGTCGAGAAGCCGACGAATTTTCGCCTCGGCCGTCTGCTTTTTGAAAAAAACCAGGAAAGCAGACGGTCACCCGTCGAGAAGCCGACGAATTGGCGCCTCGGCCGTCTGCTTTTTGAAAAAAACCATGAAAGCAGACGGGCATTCGTTGAGAAGCCGACGAATTTTCGCCTCGGCCGTCTGCTTTTTGAAAAAAACCAGGAAAGCAGACGGGCATTCGTCGAGAAGCTGACGAATTTTCGCCTCGGCCGTCTGCTTTTTGAAAAAAACTAGGAAAGCAGACGGGCATTCGCCGAGAAGCCGACGAATTTTCGCCTCATCCGTCTGCTTTTTGAAAAAAACCAGGAAAGCAGACGGTCGTTCGCCGAGAAGCCGACGAATTGGCGTCTCGGCCGTCTGCTTTTTGAAAAAAACCAGGAAAGCAGACGGGCATTCGTCGAGAAGCCGACGAATTGGCGCCTCGACCGTCTGCTTTTTGAAAAAAGCCAGGAAAGCAGACAGGCACCCGTCGAGAAGCCGACGAATTTTCGCCTCGGCCGTCTGCTTTTTGAAAAAAACCAGGAAAGCAGACGGGCACTCGTCGAGAAGCCGACGAATTGGCTCCTCGGTCGTCTGCTTTTTAAAAAAAACCAGGAAAGCAGACGGGCATTCGTCGATAAGCCGACGAATTTTCGCCTCGGCCGTCAGTTTTTCATGTACCAATCAACTCAAAGAAACACAACAGTGGCTTGCAAACCGCATTTCACAAAATGCCAACCTGCTACATGAGTGTGCTGAGGTGCATCATCAAAATCGGCAAAATTTTTCTCACCACTATATTGCGCAGGACTTGTTAAATGTCGATCACCATCCAGATGATGGTGCGGCCCGTATTTATTGAAAGTGCTTGGAACAAGCTCGATTCGGATATGATGTTCTCCTTGCGTGAAAGGAAAGCTTACTTGAGGGGTCGAACCAAACTGCCACCCTAAATCGGTACCATCTACCCAAACACGTACAGCATCAGCATGAACGCCAGTGAATATCAAATTTTGGGCATCTTGCAAAAGATGGATATTTTTTTCTAGGATAAAAGATTCTGCCCGAAATGGGTAACCCACCTCAATGAGATCAGTGGTCGCAATATCATTCTTTGGCTTAGTTAAAGCAAACGAGCCATTAGTATAAACTTGTCGCTCATCCTTTTCGATATAAACATCTTGACTAGCCAAATGAAAATTGCCTTTCAACCAGACAAAAGGTCGTTGCTCTTTACCTGTTGACAGTTTTACAATAACCTTAATCAGATTATTTGTTAGTATTTCTATTTGTGTCTCGTCCACAGGGTCGCTTATTTCAAGCCTGAGCTTAGAAATATCCGATTCGCTCAACCCCTCAAATGGTATCAAAGTAGAAAGCTCAGTATTCGCTGCATTAGGAATTAAATCTAATAGATACTGATTAAACTCTGGGTTTATTAATTGCCAAGGAGTAGTGTCCATTATGTGAAAGCGAGCCAAATCATCCTGATTACAGTCAAAAACACAACCCTCTGCAACAATCACTTGATCATAACGCATGTTCCCTAGCTGAATATAATCGTCAAAAAACCTAGCATATTGCTCGATCATTCGTTCCTCTGTAACATCAAATAAAATTCCAGCCCGATGACAAGATTCCACCAAAGCATTAAATTGCTTGCTAATGATCCCAGCCTTAGTATTCGGCACCCGGTCGCCATTATGGATATTTAGCACAGTGGCTTGATCTGGAGTATACTGCCTCATAACACCTCGAGTTGGAGCAATAATAAGCGTACGAATTTTCTCAGTTTCCTCCCCATTACGCTGTTCATAAACTCGCAGGCTTGCTAAAACGTGAGGGAATGCTTCTTTCCAACTTAGGTGAAACGGCATTGAGGGGGGCCAATCCCGGATCGCACTTGCTTTTAGTTCATACTGGGATAAGTGAAAAACAAAATGATTGATTCCGCAATCTATTAGCCCCTTCACATACTCCATAAATGACTCCGGATTCACACCCCAGCCACTACCACCCATGGTTTCACATAGACAACGCCCATCTCCAAATTGCTTGGCCAAAGAACTAGCAATTCGGGGGTAGTAATTATTTCCTGGGAAACGTTCCAGAGCGTCAATTCCTGGCACACTAACCTGCTTCAAATTTTGAAAACTCGACCCGCCATAAGCCATTTGAAAAAAGATATTCTCCTCACCCTTTAGATGCATCGTGTAAAGTTTGCCATTCTCCTCACACCATTTATTAATCGGTTGATAGAAAGTCTGAGCCAATAAATCAGTAAGAAGCTCCCAATAGCGCTGTTTTATTATTTCCGACCCCTCGTCAAAGATAAAAAGCTTGTACAAATGAGGCATAATAGATTCACCATACTTTTCGGCATAGAGCGTTTCTATCTCCTGTGACCAAGGCAAAGTGTTATCGTTTAATAAATCTTCACTATTTAAGAAGCCGACCTCATCGCTAAAAAAACCTGCTACATAATCAAAAGCTTCGGCAGATAATCCTTGTTTGTAACCCTCATAAGTAATATCAATAAAAGTTGTAACATTTTCTGGATTCAGCGAATTCACACCCGTTTTAGAATGGATGCGAATATCTGATGGATCAAACCGACTCTCACTGCGTTTCTTAGGTTCGAAAACCAACCACTCACAGGTGGAATCAGGCATTGCCTCCAGCACTTTTCCACCAGCCGTCCCTGATGGCCAGCCATTCTCATCATATAACCAAAAAGTGAGACCGATTTCCTTTGCGTAGATTATTGTTTGTGAAACAATATCTAAAAATTCCTCACTCAAATACGCTGGCGTATTCGGGTAATATCGTGGATGGAAAATAACCCCATCCAAACCTGCATTCTGAAATTCTAAAAGCTGTTGTTGCAGAATCTTTAAATTTAGTCGGTCATTAATAGACCAAAATGCTAAAAAATTCAAGTTAGATTTAGTTTTCATAGGAATCACCTTTTACATTAAAATATCAGAATTTTGCGAAAATCGTGTTTTTGGGATACTACTGAGTGCTTTCGTGTTGATCGAGAGCCTAAGGAGTATCACTATTTTTGGAAAATCGCGTTTTTGGGAAACTGCTTAGCGCTTTCGTGTTGACAAGAGAGCCAAGGAGTATCACTATTTTTGCAAAATCGCGTTTTTGGGATACTGCTTAGCGCTTTCGTGTTGGTAAGAGAGCTAAAGGAGTATCACTATTTTTGCAAAATCGCGTTTTTGGGATACTGCTTAGCGTTTTCGTGTTGATCGAGAGCCTAAGGAGTATCACTATTTTTGGAAAATCGCGTTTTTGGGATACTGCTTAGCGCTTTCGCGTTGACAAGAGAGCTAAAGGAGTATCACTTTTTTTGCAAAATCGCGTTTTTGGGATACTGCTCAGCGCTTTCGCGTTGATAAGAGAGCTAAAGGAGTATCACTTTTTTTGGAAAATCGCGTTTTTGGGATACTGCTTAGCGCTTTCGCGCTGACAAGAGAGCCAAGGAGTATCACTTTTTTTGCAAAATCGCGTTTTTGGGATACTGCTTAGCGTTTTCGTGTTGATCGAGAGCCTAGGAGTATCACTATTTTTGCAAAATCGCGTTTTTGGGATACTGCTTAGCGCTTTCGCGCTGACAAGAGAGCCAAGGAGTATCACTATTTTTGGAAAATCGCGTTTTTGGGATACTGCTTAGCGCTTTCGCGCTGACAAGAGAGCTAAAGGAGTATCACTATTTTTGGAAAATCGCGTTTTCGGGATACTGCTTAGCGCTTTCGCGCTGATAAGAGAGTTAAAGGAGTATCACTATTTTTGCAAAATCACGTTTTTGGGATACTGCTTAGCGCTTTCGTGTTGATAAGAGAGCCTAGGAGTATCACTATTTTTGGAAAATCGCGTTTTTGGGATACTGCTTAGCGCTTTCGTGTTGATAAGAGAGCTAAAGGAGTATCACTATTTTTGGAAAATCGCGTTTTTGGGATACTGCTTAGCGCTTTCGCATTGACAAGAGAGCTAAAGGAGTATCACTATTTTTGCAAAATCGCGTTTTCATGAAAGATAACGGTCAACTACTTGCTGTCGATATTCCCTCGACAAAGAATGGAAGAATGCAGAGTAGCCGGTCACTCGTACTACTAAATCAGGATATGCTTCCGGGTTTTCGTGGGCTTTTTGGATTTGTTCTGGGGTAATACAATTCAAATTAATCAAGGTTCCTCCCATTTGATTATGGGTGTGGATTAATGCAACAAGTGCATCAATGCCGCCAGCACCTTCAACCATCTGGGTATCAATGTCTAAGTGCAGTGGTGATGAATTGCCCCAACCTGGTTGAGTCATAGCTACTGCATTGGCTTTTAATGAAGGCGAGAAACTCATCACGCCAGTAGCGAAGCCAGGATCTGGATCGTTTGAGTGAGCAATCGGCTCGCCAGCAAAGCGCCCATTAGGTGTTGCTGGCAATACTTCGCCATACATATATACGTCACCATGTGAGAACATGCCTGGAATCACTTTCAGCTGATGTTTTGGTGTTGGGGTATCAATACAAAGGCTTACGAATTTGTCTCTAATTTTGAGCGCCCATTCTAAGGCCAACGATTCCGGGTCTCCATACCGAGGAATGCTATTTAACATCAAGCGAATGTTTTCTGCATCGGCATAATTGTTTTTCACGGCGCGATGCATTTGTTCCCAAGTTAATTTCCCCTCACTCACAACTCGTTGCTCAATTGCTGCAAAAGAATCTGCTACCGTTGCTAAAGCGATACCATCAATGTTCAAATTAATAATATCTACACCACCTTGTGCGCTGTTTAGACCTCGTTCAATCGGGCCATGGCAGAAGAGGTTTAGCACCAATTCAGGGGTGTTACGAGATACGACTTCATAATGCCAGTCGTAACCATCCTTCAAACATTGCACAGCAACAGCTAAATGGTGAGAGAATCGTTCCCAAAGTTTCTCTAAATTAGGTTCATCCTCTACCATCACTTCCTCCAACGCGTAGTGTAGTGGCCAAGCCATGTTAAGACGAGTAACATCTTGCAGCGGATATTCGATGCCCGGGAGGGCTACCCAATTACAACCAACCTTTGCTCGCATTCGCGCTAACTCTTGCGGATGACCTTGTTTCACAAACCCTTCCTCTATTCCTTTTGACAAGGAAAAAGCAGGACCTGTGCCGCATTCCATGATGTGCTCTAAGGCGCGGCGTAATAATTTGTCATCGCTTCCTTCAAAGACGCGGACATTTAAGTTCGATGGAATTGCTAGAACATGGCTGGCTTCTAAAATTAAATACGATAATGGGCTAGTCAATTCTTTAGTTCCATCAGGAGATTGACCACCAATTTGCGAGTAATGAGTATCATTGTAGAATAAACTTGCTAATATCCACACCACATCATCGTCGGTAATGAGACCTGATGCGATGTCCTGTTCATAATACAAGCGGAGCAATTCATCTAATTGTCCTAATGCGCCACCACCAAAGTAAGTGCGGTCTGCACTTTGGAAAATCGCTAGAAATTGGCAAGCCTCGCGGAAAGTTTTCGGTGGACCTTGGAGTAAATTATCTAATACTGTGGCTATCGCAGCATAATTCTGCTGCTCCCATTCGTCTTTTGCTTCGTCAGCACACCTTTGTGCTGCTTTTAAATGATTTTTTGTGTAGTTAATAATTCCCACCATTACCGCTTCATGACCGTCGTAGAAGTCTGCACCGGCAGGTTGGTTTTTGTGCTTATAATGGCGGATTTTCTCCAATAACCCTTGCAGCCCTAGGTTTAGTCCGATTTCCATGTCAGGTCCCAAGTGGTTCATACCCCCGATTCCGCTCTGGATGAGACCGTATTTTTCGTGCAAATCATATAAATGAACTGGTTCATCGGCAGGACAAATTCCAGTTTTATACATCTCATGAAAAAATCCTGCCCAAGCCCCAGCTAACGCGCTTTTAGGATGGATATAAACAGGCATCTCTCTAAAAAATCTGCCCAAGTTTTCGCCAACGCACTTCGCTCCATAGAGCATATCTGCGCCTGTGGGATAGTCTGGTTCAAAGTTAAAGTCAGCGAAGTAAATGTAACCATGGTCGTCGATGTTGTAGCTGCCGCCCTTTTGTTCTAATTTTCGTTTGTTTTCGATAAATTTGGTGTCCCTTAACGCCTTAATGCGTGATAGGATCTCATTTGATATTGTTATTCTCTCCATACGTAATATCTCCTTACTTTCATAATAGCTTTTTTAATTCGTTCATTTCTTTCTGGGTGGGTGGAGTAAATAAAACGATTTCCTTTCCGTACCTTTTGCTTTTATCCGCCCCTAGGGAGTGATATGGTAAAAGCTCTGGTCTAGCGAGTCCTAGAGTGCGTAGACGTGTGATGATTTTAGGAATTTCTTCCCAATTAGCGCCTGGGACGCAAGGAATGCGAACATTTACCTCGTAGTTATCTTTTGTTAAGCGCTCCAAGTTTGCCCAAATTAGTTCGCCATCCACACCAGTCAGCCGTTTATGAACCACTGGGTCTACGGCTTTCGCGTCATATAAGAATAAGTCGGGATTTGCCTGCTGTAACCATTCATAAGGTACGTGTCCCGCGGTGTCAACAGCTGTGTGAACTCCATTTTCGCGACAAATAGCGATGATTTCTTCTAGGAAATCAACATGTAACATGCTTTCACCACCGGAAAATGTGATGCCTCCCTCACTGTTTTGGAAGTAAGGCACGTCAACTTTAAGTAACGTCCACAATTCCTGTGGTGTGAACGTACGAGCTGTTTCTACTAACGCCCCAGCATAACAGCGCCTCGGATCTCGCACATCAGTACAATTACCGCAGCGAATACATTTTTCTTCAATAAAACCAACTTCTGGCTCCATCGCAATGGACTCGGGATTGTGACACCAGAGGCAGCGCATATTACAGCCTTGAAAAAATACTACAGTGCGGATTCCTGGACCGTCGGTAGTAGAGAAGGACTGGATATTGAAAATTTTTGCTGTGTTCAATTCATCTTTCACCTAGCCCTTCACTCCAGCGGATGCAATTCCCTGAATAATGTAGCGTTGCAATACTAAGAAAACTAGTAATGGCGGAATTGTTGACACCGTTGACATTGCAAATATCCGTGGGTAGTCATTTTCACCAAATTGCTGCAGCTGAGATGTGAGTGAACCTACGTAAGCTGGTAGTGTCGTGTGTGCAGTGTCAGTGACGTAAAGGAAGGGGATCAGCCAGTCATTCCACACTTGTAGAGCCACACTTACAGCGATTACGGCAATAATTGGTTTATTCATCGGGATGATAACTTGAAAGATCATCCGCCAAAATCCACAGCCATCTAATTGCGCCGCTTCTTCAAAGTCCTTAGGCATTGATTTCATTGTTTGCATGAATAAAAAGACCCAGATTAAGAAAGTCCATCCTAATGGGAGGAAGATTGATAAGGGATTGTTAATTAACCCTCTGCCGCCATAGCCGCTCCAATCATTACCACCGATGAAAGGAAGTCGAGACATGAATATAAATGTCGGAATCAAGGTAAGAACAGAAGGGATTACTTGCGTTCCTAAAATCGCGATTAGGACTAATTTTTTACCCTTAAATTTATAGCGCGCCATCACATAACCGATGAGAACAGCCATGAGACATACAATGACGGTATACCAACCAGTTCTCAGAAAAGTGTTCAAAAGTGGTCGCAACCCTCTAATGGAAAACATAAAAAATAAGTTTTGAAATTGTGGTACACTAGGAACCGGGAATAGCGCTCCCATATGTCCAAACTCCGCGCGGGTATTTAAGCCAGCCAATAGTGAAAAAAGCAAAGGATAAAGCATTAGAAAAGCAACAGAGAGCATGGCGATATACCAAATTATTCTTGAAATAATTTTAACTATTTTATGCATTTT
>Ga0123355_10002248_pt1 | contig 27261 bp, 24 predicted proteins | sample TergutEmb28metaG_3_FD_89872 | JGI IMG/M metagenome (GOLD analysis project Ga0123355, IMG submission 89872) | Embiratermes neotenicus P1 segment gut microbial communities from Petit-Saut dam, French Guiana - Emb289 P1 | ecosystem: Host-associated > Arthropoda: Insects > Digestive system > Gut ... | reverse complement strand
CCCAAAAGTATACTCTCCCCCGATTTATACTTTTGGGCGATTGAACCGCACCTCCACTTTGTTCTGGTGAGAACGAGTGGTTTTTTTATGCCTTCAGCCTGTCATAAAAATGAACAAGTCATTTTTATGAGGGTATGAAATGAATGAAGTGTCTTGTGCGCAAAAAGCGCGCACGGTCAGCCACTTCTCCTCGAACGAGCTCAAAACTTTTGCTACGCAAAAGCCGCACTACGTGCGTCCAGTTTCTTCTGGTTACTAAAGCCCGTCCTGCGGATTAAATTTGGGAAACTCTTCGTTTCCCGAACCCTTCCGCTTCTTGCAAACGAGTTTGTCTACAATCTAAGCCATCAAAATGGCTCTTATTGTCCGATTAGAAGCCTTGATTTATTTTCCAAAGAATAGTAAAATATATGTGACATAATTTAACTTTGCAAAAGTTGAATATGAGTTTTATAATAGACAGAGAAGTAACAAAGATGCAAACGATACTACACAGGGGGGATGTTATTGACTACATATAAATTGGGCATTGATATCGGCTCAACTACGATTAAAATCGTCATTTTGGACGAGTTTGACAAGCTTATTTTTAACAGATACCAACGTCATTTTTCAGATATACAGGGTTCGCTTCTTGGTATGATAGAAGATGCGAAGGCTCTGCTCGGCGACATCAGTTTTAAGGCGATGATTACAGGGAGTGGGGGTTTATCCCTTGCTGGTTGGGTTGGCGCCGGTTTTATTCAAGAAGTTGTTGCTGTATCTAACTCTCTTTTAGAAGTCGCGCCGCATACAGACGTTGCGATAGAGATCGGCGGCGAGGATGCAAAAATAATTTATTTCAAAGGCGGGCTTGAACAGCGCATGAACGGCATTTGTGCGGGAGGGACGGGCTCTTTTGTTGACCAGATGGCGACTTTGTTACAAACTGATGCGGCAGGGCTTAATGAACTTGCCAAAAATCATAAAATAATCTATCCAATTGCCGCACGTTGCGGTGTTTTTGCCAAGAGTGATATACAGCCATTGATAAACGAAGGTGCAGCGAAAGAAGATCTCGCAGCGTCTATATTCCAATCAATCGTAAGCCAGACGATATCAGGCCTTGCATGCGGCAAGCCGATTCGTGGCAATGTTGCTTTTTTAGGTGGGCCTCTACACTTTTTAGACCAGCTTCGGGCTAGGTTTATTGATGTTTTGGCTTTGACCGAGGATGCTATTGTCGCTCCCCAAAATTCGCATTTGTTTGCGGCGATGGGTGCGGCGATGAGTGCAGATGATGAAGATATCATGGACTTTTCAAAGCTCGTAGCAAACTTGAGCGGTGAAAAGATAGTTGATATGGAAATAGCAAGGTTAGAGCCGCTCTTTGACAGCAAGGAAAGTTATGAGGCTTTTAAAACGCGCCATGAAAGTGCGACACTTGCCAGAAGAGATTTAGCTACATACAAAGGTGATGCTTTCTTAGGTATCGATGCGGGTTCGACCACTACAAAGATTGCGCTTATCAGCTCTTCGGGCGAGCTCTTGTACTCGTATTATAAGAGCAACGAAGGTAATACAGTAGGCGTGCTTAAAAAGGCTCTTACGGAACTTTTGGAGAACTTGCCGCCAGACGTTAAGATTAAAAATTCATGCTCCACAGGATATGGTGAGGCTATTTCAAAAGCGGCCTTTAATGTTGACATAGGCGAGGTTGAGACTGTTGCCCATTACAAGGCGGCGGCATTCTTTGAGCCCGATGTTGATTTTATACTAGACATTGGTGGACAAGATATGAAATGTATGCGTGTCAAAGATGGCGTTATAGATGACGTTGTACTTAACGAGGCATGTTCAGCGGGCTGTGGTTCTTTTATTGAGACTTTTGCGAAGTCTTTGGGGTCGGATGTAGTTGACTTTGCAGAAATTGCATTGTTTGCTGAGAATCCGATAGACCTAGGCTCACGCTGTACAGTTTTTATGAACTCAAGGGTGAAGCAAGCTCAGAAAGAAGGCGCGCACGTAGCCGACATTTCATCAGGGCTCGCATACTCCGTTATTAAAAACGCACTCCAAAAAGTTATAAAAATTACAGACCCTGCCCAAATGGGCAAAAAACTTGTAGTACAAGGCGGCACGTTCTACAATGAGGCGGTTCTGCGCTGTTTTGAAATAATTAGTGGTCGCGAGGCGACAAGACCCGATATAGCGGGGATTATGGGCGCATTCGGTGCGGCAGTAATTGCCAGAGAGCGGTACAGCGACGGTCATGAGTCGACGCTCATCAGCTTAGAAGATATAGGCAACTTAAACACAGACGCAACAAGTGTACGCTGCAAGCTTTGTGAAAACAATTGTCTATTAACGATAAATAAATTCTCAACAAACGATGGTAAAGCAAGGAACTTTATCTCAGGAAATCGCTGCGAAAAAGGTGCGGGGAATCTTGATGCACTCGAAGGGATACCGAATTTATACGAGTATAGATATAAGCGGATATTTGACTATGCGCCGCTGGATGAAGATGATGCGATAAACGGAGACGTAGGCATCCCGCGTGTACTTAATATGTATGAGAACTATCCATTCTGGCACACTTTCTTTACGGCTCTTAAATATAGAGTCGTGCTTAGCGAACCATCAAATAGAGGTACTTATGAAAAGGGTATCGAGTCGATGCCGTCGGAGTCCGTATGTTATCCTGCAAAGCTCGTTCACGGTCACATCATAGACCTTATTGATAAAGGCTGTGACTATATTTTCTATCCATCTGTTGTTTTTGAACAAAAGGAGCTTGAGGAGTCACAGAATCATTTTAATTGCCCGATAGTAACCTCATATCCAGAAAATATCAAGAACAATGTAGAAGAGCTTAAGGAGAAAGGAATCACTTTTGCGAACCCATTTTTGAACTTGGATGATAGGAAATCTGTCTTAGGTGTACTTTCACGCGAGTTTAATAATATTGATGGAAACACGATTTCATCAGCGCTTGATTTGGCATGGAAAGAGCAAGAAAAGTTCTATGAAGATGTGCGCAAAGAAGGCGAGAGAACTTTAGCGATAATCGAAGAGAAAAAGATGCGCGCTGTAGTTTTGGCGGGGCGTCCGTACCACATTGACCCAGAGATAAACCACGGCATGGCTGAGCTTATCATAGGGTATGGCGTGGCAGTATTGACTGAGGACGCTATCGCTCACTTAGGCAAAATTGAGCGTCCGCTTAATGTCGTTGATCAGTGGACATATCATTCAAGGTTATATGCAGCAGCGTTCTTTGTACGTGATAATCCTTTGATTGAGCTTGTTCAGCTTAATTCGTTTGGTTGCGGACTTGATGCGGTGACTACTGACGAAGTTCATCAAATATTGGCAGCGACAGGAAAGATTTATACATGTATCAAAATTGATGAAGTATCGAACCTAGGCTCAGCTAGGATAAGAATCCGCTCACTCTTTGCAGCGATTGACGAACGCGAAAGAAACGGCGGTATTAAGCTAAAAAAAGCAGAGCCAAAGCCACCTCGTTTAGTCTTTACAAAAGAGATGCGCAAAAACCATACAATCATCTGTCCACAGATGTCGCCGATACATTTTGACATTTTGGAAGCGGCGTTTCAAAGTGGCGGTTATAACCTAGTTGTTATGCCAGCGATGGATAGAGAGTCTATAGACATCGGTCTGCGTTATGTAAACAATGACGCATGTTATCCTGCGCTTATAGTCGTGGGTCAGCTCTTAAAAGCGTTGCAGAGCGGCGACTATGACAGGGACAATGTGTCTGTTATGATAAGCCAGACAGGCGGCGGTTGCCGTGCGACGAACTATATAGCGTTCATCCGTCGCGCACTTAAAATAGCGGGATATGAGCATGTCCCTGTAATAGCTATAAGCATGGGTGGCATTGAGAAAAATCCAGGGTTCAAAATCACGCCAAAGTTGCTTAATAAGCTGCTCATGGGCATGGTGTATGGTGATTTGCTTATGCGTATTCTCTACAAAGTGCGTCCGTACGAAGCTGAAGTGGGCTCTGCGAACGCCCTATACGATAAATGGATAGGGCTGTGTAGAGATGCGGTAAGTCGCGGCTCGTTCAGTGAATATAAACGTAATGTTTATCAAATGGTGCACGAGTTTGACACATTGCCGACGCTTGATATCGTAAAGCCTAAAGTGGGTGTCGTTGGCGAGATTTTGGTTAAATTCCATCCGACCGCAAACAATGATATTGTAAACCTGTTGGAAAAAGAGGGGGCCGAATGTGTGATGCCCGACCTTCTGGACTTCTTGTTCTACGGATTCCAAAACAGGTCATTCCAAGCCGAAAACTTAGGTCTGCCAAAATGGAGAAAAACGATGGCAGATATCTCTATCTGGGCTTTAGAGCTATATAGAAAGCACATGAAAGACGCACTTGAGAAATCAAGCAGATTCACTCCGCCGATACATATTAAGACGCTGGGCGAACTCTCAGACCCAATAGTCTCGCAAGGTAACCAAACAGGCGAGGGATGGTTCCTGACCGCTGAGATGGTCGAGCTTATCCATTCAGGTGCTGATAATATAATTTGTACTCAGCCTTTTGCGTGTCTGCCGAACCATGTGACAGGCAAAGGGATTATCAAAGAGCTGAAGAATCGTTATCCACTCTCTAATGTTGTGGCGATAGACTACGACCCAGGGGCAAGTGAAGTCAACCAGCTTAATAGAATAAAGCTGATGTTAAGTGCAGCACAAAGGAACTTGGATGAAACAGCAAAAGAGCAAGCTAAAAAACAAGCCGAGGTAACGATGGTATAGAGGAGGCGGAAATTCATGGGATTTTTCGATAGATTCAAGAAAAAAGCTAAACCGCAAGACCCTTTAACTTTCAGTGAACAATGGGATTTTTATCTGTGTAAGAAAGAGGAGTTGAATTATTTCATCCGATTTGATGTGGCTATTTTGAGCCTGTCTGAGGATGAGCGGGCTAAATATCCGCATGTCATAGAGCTGAGAATTCCGTATGAAAAAGACGATATGAACCGCCTTAATGTCATCGAGGATAACTTTCAGCTGGGCAGTTACAGTGCACGCTTTATAGCAGCATTAACTGATGACAGTTACAGACATTTCATTTTTTGCTACAGTGGCAAAAAAGACGATGCAGATAAAATAGTCGAGACCTTGATGCGAAAGAGCGGAGAAGGCGACTTCTACTTTGAGGTTTTTATGGACGATAACTGGAAATATTGTGACAACATACTTGTCCCAACTGACCGAGAGAAAGACTGGATGGCGAATAATCATCTGTGCCGCAATCTTGAGATGCAGGGCGAGGCGTTTAATAAACCACGTGCCATTGATTTTTTCATATATTTTGCAACGGATGAACATTTGCAAAATGTTTCTGATAGGCTGAGTGAGCAGTGCTTCGTTGAAGTATCGCGTGACAAAACAGAAGACGGGGAGTATTCGCTGCACTTGACACTTGATGCGATACCGACATTTAATTATATGAACGATACCACGGAGAGCATTTTAAATGTGTTGGACGATACGGATGGATACTTTGATGGTTGGGGCTGCCCTATTTTTAAGGATGGGGATGAGTAGATGGGCGTCTTTAAGTTAGCTAGCTATACAGTGTGTACTTTTTTGGGCAGCTTTTAGCCGCCCGAAAAAGTACCAGAATAGGGATAGTGTGACGTATTAGATTTCCAAGTCCTCTACCTAAACCACTCAAACCCGCTCAAATCCACAGACCCATTAGTTCCCATTTCAAGCCAATTCTCAAACACTTTCCTAGTCGATGTTGGTAGATCGTGACGACTCGCGCTCCCCAGTGTAACCAAATCTATCTCAGCCAATACATCCCCGTCCAAGCTGACAATACATTGACCCATCACTTGCCCTTTTTCAACAGGTGCAGCTACTTCTTGTATAAAGTTAAAGTTAATTTCGACCCTGCTCTGCTCTTCTGTATTCATAGGCAGAGTGAGTCCTTCTATTAGCGAGAGCTCTATTCTAGGTGTCTTTGTTCGTGTAATATCTACATGCCCCGCGACATCTCCCGCTTCTACCAGCTCAACAAAAGAGTAATTCTCAAAACCATAGTCCAATATTCGCTTTGTATCCACCCATTTCTGCTCGCGCCCTGCAGCTCCCCAACCAGAGGCAAACACAACCGATATAAGCTTCATCCCATCACGCTCGGCACTGCCTACGAAGCATTGTCCAGCCTTTCCTGTAAAGCCTGTTTTTACGCCAGTTGCGCCGCTGTATTCGCTTAGCAGTCTGTTTTTGTTTCTTAGGTCGATGCTTCTTTTGTTGCTCTGTACGGTTACATATGGCACATTGATTATCCGTACAAACTCCTCATTCAAGAGCGCATAGCGTGTGATGAGTGCCATGTCATAAGCAGTCGAATGATGGTCGCCTTGATCAAGTCCACTGGGCGTTTCAAAAACTGTGTTCATCGCGCCTAGCTCCCTTGCCTTATCCGTCATAATAGCGCAAAAACTATCAACATCGCCGCTGATATGTTCAGCGATAGCCACTGCCGCGTCATTATACGACATCAGCATAAGTGCGTATAATAAATCGCGCAGCCTAAGCTCTTCACCCTCGGTCAAGTCCATATTGACCTCGGGAGCGCGAGCCGCACGCGCAGACACGGTCACGGTGTCGTCGAGATTGCCAAGCTCAAGTGCAATGATTGCGGTCATTATCTTTGTGGTGGATGCCATTGCCATAGGTTCATGAGAATTTCTCTCCCAAAGCACGCGCCCACTTTCAGCCTCCATCAAAACTGCCCCTCTTGCCTCGACCTTAGGCGGCTCTATTTCAGCGAATACGCGGATTGTGACACTTGCATATGTTAGAAGGATAAGCGCAAATATAATCTTTTTCATGAGAATCTCCTTATGTGTAATTATTTTGCAATGGCGCATAACCTACGTCATCCTTACATTAAGCCTGATGAAAGCAGGTTATGCACCGTTGCCATTTGTTATTGGTTATTTTGCGCTTGATTTACATTTATATACACTTTTATTATAATCAAAATTGCTCCACATCGCGTATTGCAACCTTTGCTTAACTGTGTTAATATTAATTAAACCTGCAATGGATGCGGTGCAAACATAAAACTTTTACACCAGTTGGAAAGTGTGAGTGCTGTAACTCTACTATTGAATAAAATGGCGGTTTTTAAGCTATAAACCAATTGCATTTTGGATAATATTGTGGTATAATACAAAGCTGGAAACATATCGGAAATTAAGGGAGGCTCTATCAATGAGTAATAAGTTTGAGAAAATCGAGACTAACAAAGCGAAAATCACGTTCGTAATTGACCCGAAGAAGTTTGAAGAAAGTATAGAGCAAGCATATAAAGAAAACCGCGGGAAAATTAATATCCCAGGTTTTAGGAAGGGCAAAGCTCCTAGAAAAATAATCGAGCTTAATTTTGGCAAGTCGGTCTTTTATGAAGACGCGATAAATATAGCACTACCAGAGCTCTATGATGCTGCGGTTAAAGAGTTTGAACTTGACACGGTTTCAAGACCTGAAATAAACATAGAAGATATGAACGACGAGACGGGTGTAACAGTTTCTGCGACGGTGTATACAAGACCTGAGATTACTGTGGATGCTGATGTGTATAAGAATGCTGAGTACACTCAAGTTGATGTAGCAGTAAGCGATGATGAAATAGATGCAGAGCTAGATAAAGCAAGAAATCAAAACTCGCGCACAGTAAATGTAGAGCGCCCGATAGAAGATGGTGACATAGTTACAATAGACTTTGAAGGGTTCATGGACGGCGAGGCTTTTGCTGGTGGTAAAGGTGAGAACTTTGACCTTACAATCGGTTCAAAGAGCTTTATAGACAACTTTGAAGAGCAGCTTATCGGCAAAAACATTGCTGATGATTTAGAAGTAAATGTATCGTTCCCTGCAGAGTATCATGAAGAGAGCCTAGCTGGCAAACCTGCCATGTTCAAAGTTGAGATTAAAAACATAAAGGTTAAAGAACTTCCAGAGCTTAACGACGACTTCGCACAGGATGTGTCTGAATTTGACACTTTTGCAGAGTACAAAAACAGCATTAAAGAAAAACTGCAAGAAAGAAAAGATGCTGAGGCGAAAGGCAAAAAAGAAGATGAGCTCATAAGCTATATAATTGAAAAAACGCCTATGGATATCCCTGAAATTATGATTGAAAATCAGGCAGACCAAATGGTGAACGATTTTGCGAATCAAATTACAAGACAGGGCATACCTTTTGAGCAGTATATGCAATACATGGGTCAAGATATTGACGCGCTTAGACAAAACTATATGGCAGGAGCTGAAAAGCAAGTTAAAGGCAGACTACTCCTAGAAGCCGTAGCTAAGTCTGAAAACTTTGAAATAACAGAAGAAGATATGGATAAAGAGCTCGAGCGCATAGCGACAAATTATCAGATGCCTCTCGATAAACTTAAAGAAGTTATCCGCCCAGAGGATAAAAAGAGCCTTGAGATGGATATAATGGTACTTAAGGCACTTAATTTGATTGGTGAAAATGGTAAGGCTAAGAAAGAATAAGTAATAAACCAACCCCAAAAAAGTGGCTCTGCCACTTTTTTGACACCACATACGTAGGAGGACACATATGAGTTTAGTACCTTATGTAATCGAACAAACGAGCAGGGGAGAGCGTTCTTACGACATCTATTCAAGGCTTCTTAAAGACAGGATAATATTTTTGAGCCAAGATGTAAATGATGTGACTGCAAGCTTAATAATTGCACAGCTTCTGTTCTTGGATGCGGAAGATCCTGATAAAGACATCCACTTTTATATAAACAGCCCTGGTGGTTCAGTGACGGCTGGATTCGCAATCTATGATACTATGAGACATATCAAGGCTGACGTTTCGACCATTTGTGTTGGTCTTGCGGCGAGTATGGGTGCATTCTTACTAGCAGGCGGGCAAAAGGGCAAGCGTTATGCACTGCCTAACGCCGAGATTATGATTCACCAGCCTTTGGGCGGTGCGCGTGGTCAAGCGTCTGATATAAAGATTCATGCTGATTGGATATTGAAGACCAAAGAAAAGTTGAACCACATATTAGCTGAGAATACAGGGCAGCCCCTTGAGATAATAGAGAGAGACTCAGATAGAGATTTCTTTATGTCAGCAGAAGATGCAAAGAATTATGGTTTGATTGATTCGATAATTGTATCGAAGTAATAGCTAGAAAAGGAGACATGTATGGCGTCGAAGTCAGATAGTAAAAAGCAGTTTCGTTGTTCGTTTTGCGGTAAGCCTCAAGAGCAGGACAGACGGCTCGTAGCGGGGCCTAATGTTTATATTTGTGACGAGTGTATTGAGCTTTGTAATGATATCTTGGATGAGGATTTGAGCGAGTTTGTAGACTTTTCAGAAGATGAGCCGCTGCCGAAGCCTGCCGAGATTAAGACAAAACTTGATGAGTACGTAATCGGGCAAGAGAATGCTAAAAGGACAATGGCGGTGGCCGTTTACAACCACTATAAGCGTATATCCCAAGGTGTAAATGACGACATCGAGGTGCAAAAGAGTAATGTCTTGGTAGTAGGACCTACGGGTAGCGGTAAGACTCATATCGCACAAACTATGTCAAGGCTGTTAAATGTACCGTTTGCCATGGCTGATGCGACCTCTTTGACTGAGGCTGGTTATGTTGGCGAAGACGTTGAAAATATTTTGCTCAAGCTTATACAGGCTGCAGACTTTGATATCGAGCGTGCGCAGCAAGGCATCATATTTGTTGATGAAATAGATAAAATTTCGAGAAAGTCAGATAATCCGTCTATCACCCGCGATGTATCGGGCGAAGGCGTACAGCAAGCTTTGTTAAAGATTTTGGAAGGTACGGTTGCGTCTGTTCCGCCACAAGGCGGGAGGAAGCATCCGCATCAGGACTTTATACAGATTGATACATCCAACATCCTCTTCATCTGCGGCGGCGCGTTCGCAGGGCTTGATAAGATTGTTGAACAGAGACTTAACAAAAAAGTCATTGGATTCGGTGCAGAGACTAAGACAAAAAAAGAGAAGATGGAATCGGATATATTACAGAAACTAGAGCCGCAAGATTTGCAGAAATATGGGCTTATTCCTGAGCTTATCGGTCGTCTGCCAGCCATCGTTGTATTATCTGCTCTGACTGTAGATGCTTTGGTGTCGATACTCACAGAGCCGAAGAATGCAATCATAGACCAGTTCAAGTATCTCTTTGAACTTGACAATGTTTATCTTGAGTTTGAAGATGATGCGCTTCGCACTATCGCAGAAAAAGCGATTGAGCGCGGCACAGGGGCGAGAGGGCTCAGAGCAATCGTCGAGGAGTTTATGACGGATATCATGTTTGATGTACCTTCTGACGAGACTGTCGAGCGGATAGTTATTACCAAAGACTGTGTGCTTGGCGAAGGTCAGCCTGAGATTACTTATAATCCTGAAAGAGAGCCGATTGTAAGGCCTAAGAAGAAGAAAAAAGCTTCGACGCGGACGGTGTCTGTTAGTTGAGGTGGTGGGGCTTAAGACCTTGGGGCTCTGCCCCAAACCCCGCAAACTTTTGGAAAAGTTTGAATAAAACTTTAGAAAACGGCGCATTTGCGCTGTTTTTGGTATATACATAGCCATGAAAGGAGAAAACGCAAATGGATATTACACTAGACCTGACCAATATTAAAATAGAAACCGACAGACTGACCCTACGCGCCTTCTGCGAATCCGACCTGCACGACTTCTACACTTACGCTTCAGTCCCTGGGGTCGGTGAGATGGCTGGCTGGTCTTATCATAAGTCTATTGAAGAGAGTAAGAAGATTTTGGATATGTTTTTGGAGAGCAAAGACGTCTTTGCCATATACCATAAAGCGGACGCGAAAGTTATAGGATCGCTTGGTTTACATAATAATCCTCACTCATGGGCGAATGAGGATGAACGCTATAGCCATTTGCGACTTAAAGAAGTGGGATATGTGCTGTCAAAGGACTATTGGGGGCAGGGACTTATACCTGAGGCGGTAAAGGCTGTAATAGACTACGGTTTTGACAAGCTTGAGCTCGAGGCGTTTTCTTGTGCCCATTTTGCAGAGAACCATCAATCAAAGCGGGTTATAGAAAAGTGCGGCTTTACATTTGTGAAAGAGGACAGATTTTATTCCAAGCTGATGGATAAGTATTTTGATGATATGACGTATATTTTGCTTAGGGAGGGTGTGAAAGTGAACCCCATAGCGGGATACTACAATGGATATGACGAGCAAGGTCGGCTTGAGTCCAACCATGGTCGAGTTGAGTTTTTGACTACCATGCGTTATGTGGAAAGATATTTGAAGCGCGACGCAAAAGTGATAGAAATCGGCGCGGGAACAGGTCGTTACAGCCGTACGATTGCAGATATGGGGCATGAGGTTGAGGCGGTAGAGCTTGTAAAATATAATATTGACATTTTCAAAGAGAATTTAAAAGAATCGCAAAAAATCAATATCACACAGGGCAATGCGCTGGATTTGTCTAGCTTTGCAGATGAGGCGTTTGATATTACTCTGCTGCTTGGGCCAATGTATCATCTCTATACGGAGAATGATAAGAAAAAGGCGATATCAGAGGCACTGAGGGTAACCAAGCGTGGCGGCGTGGTATTTGTAGCATATTGCATAAGTGATGCAAGTTTAGTCAGTACAGGATTTGCGCGACCTGACATTTTCAGTGTTGCAGACTATATAAACCGCGGCAAGATTGACCCTGTGACTTTTGACACAACATCCGAGCCAGAAGACATCTTTGAACTCGTACGTAAAGAAGATATTGATAAGCTGATGAGCTCCTTTGAAGTAGAGCGTCTGCATTACATAGCAACCGATCTATTCACCAACTATATGAGGCAAGCTGTAGACGAGATGGATGATGAGGCATTTGACTTGTATCTGCGTTACCATTTCTCTGTTTGTGAGCGTGCGGATATGGTCGGGATTACGCATCATAGTTTGGATGTGTTTCGGAAGGGGTAAACGTTTCTGGCTGCACGTATAGTCGATTAGCTTCGTATACTTTGACGGACGGCAACCAGCCGCCCGCCAAAGTATACGGAAGAATTATAGCCGATTGCGACTATACATACGACAAAAACTATCGCGAAACATACTCATCATTCCACAAGTGCGCTTCTATCATGGCATATCCGAGTTGGCTCTGTACATATGCAAGCAGTCCTTCAATGCCACCATGTTTTGGAATCAGCTCAAGCAGTTCATCTTTCATGAACAACCGATTCCTTTCGGGAGTATCATTCTCTACGTGGCTATCCCCGAAAGTGAAACTGATATCACTTGCGTTGATATCATCCAGTTCAAGTTTTTCCGTGACACTATTCGCCCAAAACTTTTTGGACAAATCCCATCCATGTACGTAAAAGTACAAGGGGTGCTTTTCCTTGGGCTTCCCACCGAGGGTTATGAACTTATCATACAACCTCTTTTCAGCTTTGAGCCTTGTATCATAATAATTGGCGAACTCATCAGGACTAAAGCGACTATTCGCCATGCACGTCTTATCTTCATACAGTTTTGATGCAAGCGCAAAAGCTTCATCCCTTGGAAGGCGCATGATACTTTTAAGCGGCTCATAACTATGCGGTCGATGATGTAACAAACAAATACCTCTCATCGCCTAATCCTCCCCGACTTCTTCAACGCTTTTACTTCCTTCTTGTGAGCTTTACCCCATTCGGCTCGTTCACGCATGAACGCCGTCTTGTCTTCTATATACCTATCTTCACGCATCTGCGACTGATACTGCTCCCAGCGAGATAGAGAAAGACGACCATCAGCCAAAGCCTCTTGCACAGCGCATCCAGGCTCTGAGTCATGCCCACAATCACCAAAACGGCAATCGCCAAACAGCTCCTCAATGTCAGAAAATACAGCGCCTATGCTCTCGTCCGCATCGTAGAGCCCAAGCTCGCGCATCCCTGGAGTGTCAATCATCATAGCACCAGACGGCAACATGATGAGCTGACGGTGTGTCGTGGTATGTGCACCTTTTGAGGCATCTTCTTTGCGAGTTGCTTTGACTTGCATCAGGTTTTCATCAGCAAGCGAGTTTAAGAGGCTCGACTTGCCCACGCCCGACATGCCGAGGCACACGATGGTTTTCGCGGGCTTAAGGTATGGGCTGAGCGTGTCAAACCCAAAGCCTGTATAGCTTGACACAGCATGGACAGGGATATCGGGTGCAGCGGCACGCACTTCTTCCACTTGCGGCCTAAAATCATCTGTCAAATCAGCTTTTGTTAAAACAACTACGGGCTCTGCTCCACTACTTTTGGCTTGTGTAAGATAACGTAAAATACGGTTTATCCTAAAATCGCGGTTAAGCGACGTCACGATAAAAACATAGTCAAAGTTCACCGCGACTATTTGTTCACGGTTAGCCTTAATATGCGCAAAGCCATGTCCAGAAGAGTCCGAACGTGAAAACTTAGAAAATCGTGGCAAAAGCTCAAAAATGCGCGAATTTCCACTATCATTATGCTCAAGCAGTACAAAATCGCCAACGCAAGGCAAATCCGCACGAATCTCAGCCTCGTACAAGAACGAGCCTTTAAGCACAGCATTCACCTCGCCAAGCTCGGTCATAACCGAGTAAGTATCACGACGAAATTCTGTAACCCGCCCTGGTATGAGTCCATCAGGTATGGGCGTTGTTTCTTTGTAGCCATATTGCTTCAAATCTATCATTTTTCATCTCCTTTTTTAATCGCTGCCATTGCTATGAAAGCAATGTCTTTTTCTGTATCGGCATTTGTAAACTCTGGCCACGCCAAATCTCCATACCCACTGCTCCAAACGCCGTGCGAATCCTCAACGTCATAACATGTGATGATATCTATAAGTTTCGTTTTTTCCCAATGCGCGCGCCACCACTCGCTACTATGGAAGCTAAACTCGCCTTCGCCAAGGAATGAGCCAAGTACAGGGTGACCACTTTCAAACTCCTTAGTATATCCTGGCACGACTATACCGAACTGCCCACCACCCTTTACGAGCTTGGAAAAAGATCTCTGAAAATAGAGTTCACAAGTTCCGTAATAATGATAGCTGTCAACTGACACAGCCGCATCAAAAAAATCATGTGCGAATGGCAGCGCGTGAGCATCAGCGCGTATGGGATAAACCTTATCGGCGACACCCATAGCCTCGAACCGACGCAGGTTCTCTGTAGGGTCAATGTAGCGATCAACGGCAAAAACAGTAACACCAAACTCCTTGGCAAGAAACACAGACGTGCAAGCCTTGCCGCAGCCCATATCCAGCACCTTCATGCCAGAGCGCAAATCAAGATGCTCGCAGATATCTTCCAACAGCCATAATGGATTAGGCCCCATCGCGTTTTCTGACAACCAGTCTAGACCATACTTACTTGTTTTTTGATAATTTTTCACGATTTATACCTCCAACTTGTTTTTTAACGCAAAAATGCCGCAGACAAATAGCCTCAAAAGAAGCTACTGTCTGCGGCATCGCATTATAATTAAGCCGAACACTCGGCAGTAGTCACAAAAGGGTACGAAGTATCGGCACAGTAAAAAAACTATGCCTTGTATTCTATTTTAGGTCAGACTCACCAACACACGCTCTGATTTCATACTACATACACCTCTTTCGATTAGTTTTTGATTCGGGGTTAGTATAGCATTTTTTTGTGGGGTGGTCAATAGGGGGGAATGGTTTTATATGTGTGGTTTATTGATAGCTGACCTTTGGGGCATATCATACAAATAGGTCGCGAGCAAGATACCTCTTTACCCATACAACCCAGCTCGATAATTAACCACTAAAAGTCTAAGCATATCCTCAGACAGATTAAGTCGCCCCTCATCATCGCCGTTAAGATATCCACGCTCAATTAATTTCGTAACTACGTGAACAGCCCATTCGGGTACTTCACTAATGTCATGGAAACGCATAACATCTTCAGCCTCCTCCTTCATGTATATATCTTCGTCCATCTCCCAGAGCATTCTTGCATTGTCGGGTAGTCTGCGCCCGTTCTGTAAATCTCTGAGTAAAAGTTCGCCAGTAAACTGCATATGTACACGGTCAACAAAGCCTATCCAATCTCCGCCCCAAACGCCGCCCATCTCACGCCAGAGGCGTCCCGCGGTTTCGAAAAACCGCGGGTTGTTCCATTCTTTGCCTCTGATGTTTTGGAAAATATCGAAAGCCAACCGATAGTTGTGTACCGATTGACCTCCGCGTGCGTTTGTTATTATTGCTCCTGGGCGGGTGCGCCCTTGGGCGAATAGGTATTCTTGGTGGGCATTATTCCTGTATGTTGAAGAGATGCCCACGTGTGGGAAACCCGCTTGTGCCATACGGCGCATGAGTTCACGCGCGCCGCGATTTAGGGTAGGATGCAAGTCTTCGAGCAGACGGCTATTTATCCCTTTGCTCACTCTAGCGTCCCTCCTTTTTTCTTAGAATATCCACGGCTTGCCTCAGCGTATTCGGTATGTAGACGCCCATCAGGCCTGCATTTTCTACGATGCTTAGGAGCTCGTTTGCCATAAAGGCTATCATCACACCATAACGCACAAACTCTTTGCCAAGGATTGTGTCAATCTGATACGCCACCGCCACCATGACAAAGATCATGAATTTCTTTATAATGCCCTTGAAACTGATACGACTGTCAAGTGCGCCGCTCTCGCTTTTAGGAGATGTTTTAAAAATCCCTGCGACAATTAACCCTGCAACATAGTCCGTCGCAATAAAAAAGGACAATGCCGCAAGGGCTGTGTCCCATCCTCCCAGAGCAGAGGCGACTAGCGCGCCCATCGCTCCAACTGCTATCATTATTCGTTCACGCATTTTACTCACCGCCCTTTATGCCAAGCTCCAGCCAAACACCCCAGGCTCCCAGACATTATGGTCGATGTCAGAGCGCCACTGGGCATCATTATGCATCACCACATCATCCATCATATATGCGTCATGCACACCCATCGGCTGCACCCAGTCAGCATAAGGATCTCTGAGCTGCTTAAACAATGCAGGGGTCAAGGTCGGCTTCCAGTCTGCTTGCGAGATGTGCGGCTGTACGACTTGGTAATTGCTGCCACCAAATGTCACTATCGTGCCGATCGCGAGATTAAGCCCGGCTTTCCATTCTTTACCATCCGCTATAGGTGGTAAGTCAGCCTCTAGGGATAATACATAAGTATCTTGCGGTGATAGCTCGAACGGTACGCCCAAAGCCTCACTTATAAAGTGTCTCGTCTTGATTTGCTCGATAGTTAGCGGTTCGGGTGGAGTTGGTTGCATATCTTCCTCGCGCATCCAGCCCTCACGCCAAATATGTGGCGGGAATGTGTTATCATTATATAAGCTAATCCATGTAACTCCATTTTCATCAACTAATTTTTCACCTTGTTCAAATATCATCATAGTACCTCCTCTCTAACTACACAACGTCGAAGTCTAAAACAGCTCGGCCTGCCCTGCCTTGCCCACCAGTAACGGTAATGTTCATGTTCGGGCCTACTCCCCAAATTATGCCACGGTCTCCACGATCGCCAGCACCCGCAAATACACCTGTTGGTCGGGCTGGTTCTCCTCCCTGATGATGATTCTCCTGAAGAAACACAATACCATTGCCGTCTGTGCCGCGAAGGGCTGTGTGTTCGACATTTCCATTGCGAACAAATTGAACATTCCCATTGGGTAAAAAGTTTACAGTAACAGTGTTGCCTTGCTGTAGTGGCTGAGAGGTGATAACTGTTGCACCGTTTGTGCCACTACGGGATTCAAAACGACCAGGTAGCTGTGTCGAGATGGTCCGCACAGTATCACTTCCTGCATCCCCGCCACGACCGATCATATATAGTCTCGCCGTATTGCCTTGAATTGGCGTAGTTATAGTTACACTATCCGAAGAATTAAATATTAATCTTCTAAAAGATGTCATTTGTTGATTAAGAGTTAAAACTGATATCTCACTCTTTTCAAAATAGACAATGGCATTTAGAAAATTAGGCGTGGGCTCTATTGACGACCTTCGAAGCCTTACGGTCAAATTTCGATTAAAGACCACTGGCTGGAAAGTTCCAGCTGTTGCAAATGCGTAAGCACCAGTTCCGCGAGTTAATGCAAGGCTTTGGTTTCCAGCCGTTCCAACTGCGACGCTGTCTAAGATGGTTTGATCATCAACAATAACCGTAACCGTCGAAGCAACACCATTGGCCGGTCGTCCGATATCGTAAAAGACCCCAGGACCCTCTATGTACATCTCCGACTCAAGTGTATTATTGTCACCAAGCCCCCCAACGGTAAGTACTTGTGTCATGTAACTGTTTAACTGCCGATTCAGCGGCACATCCAACCTATTGTTTATCGCGTGTTTAATCTGTCCCCAGCTCATTACCGCACCTCCTCTCTAATACTTCCATCCGCCTCAAAGAACGTAGTTCTCGACACTGTGAAAGCTGTAGATAATGTTGTTATAGATCCCTCTACTCTTTCCCAATTGTTAAATATAATCTCCTCTGTAATTGAGTCATCGGAGTTGAATGTTGTAGTTCGTGTCGCAAGTAAAAAGTCTATTGCAACTACTGTAATACTTTCTACAATAGATCCATCCGCTAGAAAGGTCGTAACTCTATTACAACCCCTCATAACGCTCCAGTCTTCAAAATTATTATTTATAAGGTTGAAAGACTGTGTTTCAAGTGATTTTATTAAGTTGGTAATTTGCTCGCCGAGCTGGACAAAGTATAGTCTTTGCTCCTCCGTCCATCTGTCGCGATCCGCTGTCCAATCAGCCCATTGCTGCATTTGCTCCTGTTTTCTGAGTTCCCAAAGAGCAATCTGTTCCTGCAAAAACACATAATACTGCTCGAACAAATCAGTCGTATCGACCGAATGTACAAGTCCAGTCACGAAACCGCACACATCATTGTTCGGGCGTGTGTCTAGGATGCTTGACTGGGTTAAACTCTGCGCGTTTGCACCGACTGTTATCTCGCACAGTCTCAGCTCGTACACGTCGTCTGTCCTCGTCAAAGGTGGCACTTGTGGGTTAATAGACGGCGTGCCCTCGATATAGATAGGCACAGTATGACGCGCGATGATATCATGTCGCAAGATGACCGTGTCGCGCCGCGGTAATGTCAAATGTGCAGGTCCGACCGCAAATTCAAAGTCGCGTCTCTGCACATATGAACCACCGTCAATCCAACCATTGCCAGCTCTAAGCGTAAGCACCATAGTACCCATAGCGTCTACCCTAAGCTGATTAGATGGGTTAGGGAAGACCCCATCGCTAATAAATAGCGCAAAATTATCGCGCCAATCCTGCGCGTCATATAATCTGTCGCGCTCGCCGAACTCGTTTAGCTCGCTGTTGTACGGAAAGTACAACATGTCTTCTTCGTTGCCGAGTATTACTTGTGTTTGTGTTGACATTTTTTTCCTCCTTTTGGTTTTTAATCTTGGGTATGCAATAACGCACCCTCAGTAGTTGTTGAGAGTCACATTGAGCCACTTGCCGTATAAGCCTCTCTACCACTTGTATAACAAATCGTAACTCACATGACTCTCCGCAGGGTCGCCCGCACCCATTACCCTCGCGCAAGTCTCTCTACCCACTCGCGTAACCCACCCACCCCGTAGAGGCTGCGCTTGCTCAGCCTGCAAGCACATAAAAAAGCGCACCATGCGCCCTCTACGAAATAATATTTAATATTAGCAATATTCGTACATTTTCGAGCAAAAAGCATTTGAAAATATACTCACAGCTCAAAAATCGCTCTGCAATTACAGCCGCTCGCGTTAATCTAGTTTTACCACCAAACTAAGCCCCTCCTCGCCATAAATCTCAACAATCTCACTTACAATCGCCCTCTCAGAAACGCCTAGCTCTGCACTCCTGCTTGTTACGATGCTGCCGATGTCCCAGTCCTGCATGTACCTAAACTGCTCACTGTGCGGATTGACTGTGCTTGAGAGCATTTGAACCCTGCCATTTTCGTGTAGCGCATCAAGGGCGGTCTGGACAAAGTGCGTAGCCTCACGCGGTGCGCTGACAAACATCTCGCGTCTCGTAAGCCCGCGAAACGCAGCATCATTATGGACAAACTGCTCACCTACATAGACCACATTCCGATATTCGCTCGCATCGTCTCTATAGTTCTGCTCAAGTACATTCGCGAACTCTTTTGAGAACACGACATCGCTCTCATCCGCCTGTAAAAACATAAGGTCAAATGTCCGCTCAGCCAAATTGTAGCGAACCTTTACACCCAGGCCATGCTCCTCGCACAAAGACGTAATCGCGCTATACGCACTGTGATTACGATAGTCCGCAGAAACATTGAAGTTCGGTAGGCTGCTAGGAATAAACCGAAACCCATCAGCAACCATGCTACGATTAACTCCAGCCCCCGCCATAAAATTGTTATTAACAATCTGCGAAAGCAAAGCCCCAAGCCCAATCTCGCCCATAAAACTAAACACTCGCCTGTCCAAGATGCAGGACAACTGCCGCCCAGACACAATCAGCTTCAGCTCGTCATGCGCTGTTTGGATTACCTTTCGTTGCTCGATTATGGCGGCTTCATCGACATTGCGTTTATAAATTATGTTACCCTCGGCGAGCTCTTCAAACTTCTCGGGACTAAAATGCGTCTCAAGCTGAAACTCGCCCGCACTTGAGAACCGCCTCGTCCACGTAAACTTCGAATACACAGGATTGATCCCAATTAATTCAAAATTCTTATAAATCTCAATCAACTCAATCACCTACCCAATCGCAAACGTATAATTCGGGATATATCGCACCGACATGAACACATTACTCACATTCTCATCAGCAAAATACCCAATAACATTCGTCCCAACATCAATCATAAAGAAAGTAGAGACTTGAGCGTCCAAATGTCTAAACCCATTCACGCCATTGATTAGTACGCGTCGCTCCTGCAATGTCGAGATAATAGTTATTACATCATCAGGTCGCATGTTATAAACGATTCGGATCCGCTCACCTGTCAGGATGTTCCTGATTTCAGGGTTTAGAACAGTGCCGCCCCTAGCCCTAATAGTCGCGACAAATCCTCCGCGCACATTACCCTGATTTTCAAACTCAGACTCCAAAGTAGCCCTACGCGTGCCGAACGACATCCCGCCCTCAGGGATATACGCAGGGAAATAGAACTCCTTTATAGTCGCCGCGATAAGCTCAGTAACCGCCTGTCCCTTCCAAAACGGGTCAAGACAAACCAAATCAATCTCAAAACAAAGCCTAGACCCACGCCAAAAGACACTAGGCTGCGCCCCCACCTTACAAGGTATCTCCTTAGGCACATCCTCACGCCTATGATGAAAGTGCAAAACACCCTCAAGCGTCGGGTTAAACACATTCTGCAACACTCGCTCAGCCGTAGCTAAAGATAAATCGCGCCGTACCTCACCAGAGAGTCGAATAAACTTCTCATCCAAGCTCATCCCAGTAAAAAACTTACCATGCGTGCCAGGCTGCTTGACCGAATGTACCTGATTACTAACCGACTCATCACATCCAGTACAAACAAATGGCGAAAAATAGGTCAAGTCCATCTCCTGCCCCGCCGAATTAACATAAGACAAAGTAATATCTGGCGTAACTAACATAAAAATCCCTCCTTCTCAAAAAGTGTATGTATATAAACCCACCCACCGCATCCGTGAAACTACTCTGTTGCTGCGCGCCTCCCCTCCCCAGAGGAACCACCCCGCCGCTTCGCGCCACCCCTCCCCGGAGGGGAATAAACCACAAAAAAAGAACGCCCAAGCGCTCTACCTACATCTGTAAATCATTATCCTCATAACCGCCTAATCTCTCCATCAACTCATCCATAATCCCCCGCGCATCCATATCATCCCCACGCCACTCATCCTCGCGGTACAAATCATTAAACGTAGGAAAATTATTAGGATCTTTCCGCGTAGGCTGCGCAATCATATACAGCATCGAAGTGTTATAATCATCGCGCTTAAGCTGCTCAACCTCCACAAACCACCTGCTCTTCACATAAAAGAAAGCCTCTTCTACACAACTTCCGCGGAAGTCGTTTAGATAGATGCAGACTTTTTCTGGTCCTGTGAAAAGCACGAGGACAAAAAATCTAAGAGCTTCGTGTCCTCGCGCAGCATGATTACAGCATCAAGTACATCAATAGCATTCGCTTCCGCAATATCCTTCTTATCCGCCTCAAACAGAACCGCCAAAACGTCAAAGACCAAATCAGGCGCAGACTCAGTAAGCAACTCAATAATCTCCATAAGCGCCTCAAAACCAGAACTGTCTAAATCCTGCTTATCACTCTTAGAAAAACAACCCCTAAGCTTCTTCATGAACTTCTTATCCTTAGCGTACGGCGCAATCGCACGATTAATATTGCTCAAAATCTTAACAAGCTGAACAGTATTGTACTCCGATAACTTCTTAACTTTAAATTCCTTAGCCATAATAAAAATCCTCCTTAGAATATACCTATGAAATAAAAAAGAACGCCCTACGCGTCCACATCGTCATTGCGGCAAGCCTGTCCTGAACTTGATTCAGGAACCCGCAATCTAATCCTACCTCTCAACCCCCCAAGCAACCCTCTGCGCCGCTCGATGAGCCTGATAAGCAGTCTCCTTCTCCCGAACTCCATAAAAGTTCTGTGTAACATTAACACTCTGCGCCGCCATAGGCATACTAGCCATATCCATAAACTGCGGATGATGATTAGCCCAACTCTGCGCCGCATTAACCGCCGCCAGACCAGGATTGCCATCCAGACTGCCGAACTCCCTACGTATCGCATCAGCCACCCAGCTGGCACGAGACAACAAAGCCGCCTCCTCAGCGATAAGCCCATCACCAAGCGCCCTAAAGAAGTTACGACCTATCCTAAATCCATCATGGTTCAAGACGGCATCCATAGTAGCAGTCAGAGTGCGTATAATTTGAATTGCTTTACGTGACATCTGCTCAAGCGCGCGTACCACAATTTCGGATATCTCCATAAAGCTCAGCTCGAACATCTCAACCTGTGGGTCTAGCATGTCTTTCGCCATTCTGATGGCTGACTCTTCGGCTGAATACGCTTCATCGTCGATACCTTTGGCGATACCCTTAACAATCATCTTGCCGACTTCGTCGGCGAAGACCTTGGATGGTGAGTTGATGTTTAAAGCACGTTGTACCGCACCCAAGATATTGATTCGAGCGAAATCAGCCACTTTGTTAGAAATCCACATACGCATGTTGTTGAATCCTTCCCACAGCCCGCGAACAGCGTTTTTGCCTATGTAGACCATATCTGCAAGTTCCTCTGGTAGCAGCTTCATAAAAATTTCCGCAATGTCCATCGCCGCCTCAAAAGCGCCCTCCCAGTCACCAGTAAAAGCAGCGACGAAAAAACGTATATGAGCCTTGATAAGGTCAATCGCTTTTTCGATATATCCCGCAGCTATGCCGATATGCTCTTGAATATTTTCCAAGGTGCTAGCAATAGTAATTTTAACATGATCCCAAACTTTGGACAGCCGTGCCTGCATGTCCTCGCAGGTTAGGGCAAGGTAGATAAAATATATCGCCAGTATTCGAATAGCATCTCTGATTAAAATAGCTACAGCTGCAAATGCTACTAGCACACCCTTCCAAGAGAATATCGCAGCTGCGACGGTCTTGATTATCGTCCATAGACTGCCAAGTGCTCCAGTAAGTGCAGGAAGAGATACACCTGAAAGTCCGAGAGCTTGCAAGCCAGCTCCTGCAAGGGCTGAACCAAAGATTTTTATCCAAGTCCAAGCCGTGGTGAGGGCGGCGATGATAGGGTCGATGTTGGTTTTGATGTAGGTAAATACTCGGATAAAGAGGTCTGCTGCTTTCTGTATGCTACTCAAAGTCGCAATGTAGCCTACAATTCTCATAATTGATTCACCGATTCCTGTAGCTGATTCACTAGCCTGCTCATCCCCTGTCACAAACGCTATACTTAGTTCATCCATAGCTTCGTTAATTTTTTCAAGACTCTGGGCGGCAGTCTCAGCAAACTCGCTAATTGCTTGTGTCTTTTCATCCACAGCTTGTACAAACTCTGCCATGTATTCCATGGTCTGAGTTAGATTTTCGCCGATGTCTTCAGCTATGCTAACAGATTCGACCATACGGTTTAAGATTTCACTGACTGCATTAGCCTTCTCGTCCACAGCGTCGACAAACTCTGCCATCGACTTCATAGCGTTGTTCAAGCCTTCTTCAAACTCCTGAATATCTAAAGCTATCCTTACGAATACACTAAATAATTCCATTAAATCACCTTCTTTCATTATTTTTAAGTTTTTGTAGATGCTCTTGTATTTTTTTAGTTGCCATAGTACAATAAACATAATGCACAAACAATACTCTAATAGAAATGAGGTCTCAACAATGAATCAAAATGACTCAAAAGACCCAAGAGAGCTAGAGCAAGAAAGGCTGAAGTTTGAATTAGAAAAAACTAAGCTAGAGCTAGAAAGACTGAAGCTAGAGCATGAAAAACCGAAGCTTAAGCCAGAAGAGATAGAAGCTAATTCGAATAGACAGTCATCTAAGCCTAACTACATACCAGAAAATCTAACTACTATTGCCTATTCATTAGCGTTTTTGCCACCTATTGGCATTATTCTTGTATGGATAGACCCAAAGATGCACATCATCCTTAAGCTGTTTTCAACATGTTTTGGACTACTTTCACTTGTAGTTTTAATAGTATCGTTTAGGTTCTTGATTTATCCATTGTTTAGTTGATGTTTTAATACCTACCTCACGTATCTGCGCTGCTATAAATCTCTGCCATAGACATCTCCCTTTTCGAGTTATTTGCCGCACTACTTTTACTATTTTTCACGCGGCTCTATATGTACGATACACTATCATACACATAGAGTCGCATGAAACTTCTCTCAACCCCCCAAGCAACTCTCTGCGCCGCTCGATAAGCCTGATAAGCAGTCTCTTTCTCCCGAACTCCATAAAAGTTCTGTGTGACATTAACATTCTGTGCTGCCATAGGCATACTAGCCATGTCCATAAACTGCGGATGATGATTAGCCCAACTCTGCGCCGCATTAACCGCCGCCAGACCAGGATTGCCATCCAGACTGCCAAACTCCCTACGTATCGCATCAGCTACCCAACTAGCACGTGATAATAAAGCCGCCTCCTCAGCGATAAGTCCGTCACCTAAAGCCCTAAAGAAGTTACGACCTATCCTAAATCCATCATGGTTCAAGATAGCATCCATAGTAGCGGTCATAGTACGTATAATTTGAATTGCCTTTCTTGACATCTGCTCAAGTGCGCGTACTACAATTTCGGATATCTCCATAAAGCTCAGCTCAAACATCTCAGCTTGTGGGTCTAGCATGTCTTTCGCCATGGCGATGGCCGCTTCTTCGGCGGTGTAGGCCTCTTCCTCGATGCCCTCCGCGACACCTTTGACTATGGATTTCCCGACCTTGTCCGCGAACAGCTTCGACGGCGAGTTGATGCCCAAGAACCGCGTAACAGAGCCAAGTACGCCGTTGCTGAAGAAGCCAGTGATCTTGCTCGATATCCAATAACCCATGCTCTGAATCCCGTTCCACAGGCCGCGGATCAGGTTTTTGCCGATATCCTTAATGCCCTCAAAAACATCCTCTATCCTTTGCATGATTCGGTTGCCGATTGCCAGCACCTCGTCCCACGCTTCCTGCCAGTCACCCCGGAAAATGGCACTAAAGATACGAAAAACCGACTTTATATTCTCAATAATGAACTCAAAGCGCCCCTTAATCAAGTCCAAAACGCCCCTGAAAACCGCGTACATGTATTCGCAGCGCTCTTTGATAAAGTCGCCTATCCAAGTAAATACGGTGTCTATGAGGTTGCGGATAAAGTTGATGACGGGCTCTATGGCCTCTTTAACCTTCTCCCAAATTTCGCGCAACCGCTCCTGCGCCTCCTCGCTATTCTTAATCCAGCCGATGACTGCGATGACTACGGCGGCTATCGCGGCTATGATTAAGCCTTTCGGACCCAGGAGTAGGAGGAGCTTCCCAGCTGAGGCCTTGACCTTTACTCCGAAAGCGGCAATTTTTTTACCGACTAGGACTAGCTTATCACCGAGGTATTTGCCGAGCTTCGCTCCCGATTCTACAACCTTTTCACCGAACTTTGTTAGCCATGTTATTGCTTCGGTTAGTTTGGTGTTTAGGTAGCTATAGATTTCCAGCCCCGTTTCTTTGGCGCTTTCGCCGAACTTTGTTAGTCCGTTGTAGGCGGTTGTTACGTAACCGCCTAGGGACTGTAGGGCGGTGTTGAGTTTACCTCCTTTTGTTGTAAGACTTTCAATAGCACTACCCATATTTTCAAAGAATTTTATGTATGTATTTACTGCTCCGAGCCTCGTAGCCCACTTCATAAAACTATCATACATACTACCAAATGCGTTATTGCATTTTTCGGCCATTTCATCGCACGCATCTACGAATTTTTCTAGATTTCTTGCCATTTCATTTAGCTTTCGATTGATTTCTTCAGCGTTTATCGCTATTTTTATGAAAACCTCGAATAGTTCCATTTTATCATCCTTTCATAAAATTTGTCTATACTATTGTATAGTTATTGTTTTTGTAGTACAATCAATCCAACTCTTAATACATACTTTTATTGAAATGAGGGATTTGATGAGTTCGGCCGAACCCACCGACATAAAAAATGATACAGAAAATGAACTTGCGTTAGAGCAAGCAAAGATGGAAAGAATAAAGATGGAGTTAGAGTTGGAAAAATTGAAACAAGGGTCTCCCCCCCCCTCGCCGAATGAATGTTCGGACGAGGAGGCAAAGCCTATGCCACAAACTACATCTTTCACTTTTTTGGCTTTTTGTCTAACCTTTTTGCCGCCCATCGGGATTATTTGGCTATGGAGACTCAAAGTACCTATCTTTGTGAAAGTCATTTTCACGCTGTACAGCCTGTTTGTTTTCTCAATATTGATAGGCTGGATTTATTTACCTTATGAACCATGGCATATGTTCTTTTTATTCACCGGTCAATAGAGACGCTTCTCGCGTCTCTTTTTTATACGCGCATACGCATCACCCCTTTCCGTTTTTTCGCCGTATATAAAAACCACACGGATCTATATGTACGCATCACGCATACACATAGAGTCATGTGGTTTTTGTGTTCCTTCATCTCAACCTGTGGCTCTAGCATGTCTTTCGCCATGGCGATGGCTGATTCTTCGGCTGCATACGCTTCATCGTCGATACCTTTGGCGATACCCTTAACAATCATCTTGCCAACTTCGTCAGCGAAGACCTTGGATGGCGAGTTGATTCCCAAAAAGCGCCTAACACCACCGAGAATGCCATCAAAGAATCCAGAGACTTTGTCACTTATCCATTCCCTCATGCTAAGGATTCCTTCCCACAGCCCGCGAATAAGGTTCTTGCCTATGTCAACAATGCCGCCTAAGATATTTTCAATCATACGCATGAACCGCTCACCAATAGCAAGTACCTCGTCCCAAGCCGCCTGCCAATCGCCGCTAAATACAGCGATAAATATGCGAAGCGCCGATTTGATGTTTTCAAGAATTTCTCCAAACACGAAGTTGATCATATTCCACACAGCGCTAAAAATCGCTATTATCGTATCGCCGTGCACTTCCATAAACCGCTCAATCCAGCTAAATACCTGGGTCAAAACTTCCTTTATAACTTTCACGACTGCTTCGATTACGAGCCAAATAGCCTCCCATGTAAGTTTAAAAATTTCAAGTATCGACGCGCCATGCTCGTCAATGAAGCCCTGCACAAAACTAAGCACTTGACCTATCACCCTCTGAATAACCTCAAGTGCCGCACTAATAGCTTCCTGAACCTCTGCCCAGACTTGCATCATTTGCCTCTGCATGTCTTCGCAGTTACGTACTAAGTTTACAATATAGCCAATCAGCGCAACTATCCCTGCCACAATTAGTCCCTTAGGCCCTAGTAGCCCCGATAGTTTACCTCCAAGTCCTTTGATTTTTGCACCAAAATCGCTTGTTTTGCCTGCGACAAGTTTTAACATATCGCCAAAATTACTAAAGCCTTGTATACCTAAAGCGTTCAACTTAGTACTAAAACCGTCCAACCAGCTCCCCGCTTGGCTTAGTCCATCTCCAAATGACGTAATTATCGTCGAGGCTT
>Ga0123355_10002247_pt1 | contig 27265 bp, 30 predicted proteins | sample TergutEmb28metaG_3_FD_89872 | JGI IMG/M metagenome (GOLD analysis project Ga0123355, IMG submission 89872) | Embiratermes neotenicus P1 segment gut microbial communities from Petit-Saut dam, French Guiana - Emb289 P1 | ecosystem: Host-associated > Arthropoda: Insects > Digestive system > Gut ... | reverse complement strand
ATTTTACAAGCTTGCGTTGCTGGTGGGAAGGATTTAACCCGCCCCCTGGTTAAAGAAATCGTTGACAGGTTTAGGGACGGCAAAAGGGACTACACCGAAATTTTTGAAGCCCTAAAAACACAAGAAATTGAATCCACTCATCAGGATGCAGTCGAGGTCGAGCAGATGGCCACAACCTCGGCCGAGGCCGGCGCTGACTCTAACTCTGCAAAGGCTGATGATAAACCGAAAGTAAAAGCCGATATTTCGAAGCTTGAACCTAACAGCGAAAAGAAAGACCCCAAACAGCGAAGCTGTCCATTTTGTGGAAGTAAGGGCAATGTTCGTGAGACGGATGGGGAATATCAAGCATATTGCTTTAATGATAATTGCGGTGTTGCTGGTAGGCATTATGAGAACAAGGAAAGAGCCTTGAATAAATGGAATGAGAGAGTGTAGGAGGAGCAACAAATGACCACATTGCAATTTACGTCTCTATTATCAGGCCTTTCTACCTTTGTTGTCGGCTTAGCCTTTTTTCATATGTCAAACCTTGACGATAAAGGCAGACTTTCAGGGCGTTGTATATGGGGGATATTTGTGACGGTATTAGGTTTTTTTAGCTTGGTGATAGTTCTTGGCTTCATTTTGGAAGTATCTGCGACTACGCTTACGATAGCGATTTTAGTTTCCGCTTTGGCTTTCACAGCCTACTTTGTATGGTCGTGGTTTAAAAGAAGAGGGTTTCAAGCCGAATTGGCGCAGAGAAAAGACGAACAAGGGAAACGGATGGCTAAGATGGATGAGGAACACAAGGAGCGGATGCGTAAATTCCGAGGCCAAGAAGAAGGGGATAATACGGATGAAATCTGATGACATAATCACATTAGAAATAACAGAGGAGGGCGGCAAGAAGTCCGAGTACACGGTTTTGGCCACTTTCACTATAAGAAACAGGGAGTATATTGCGCTCGTAACTACCGAAAATCCAAATGCAATAGAGCTTTATAGACTTACGGGTGACATCGAGGGCGATTTTAAGCTGGACATAATTTTTAGCGATATGGAGCTATCGGAAGCCAAGGTCGAGTTTGACAAGATGAGAGAAGAAGACCAGGCAGCACAAGAAGAATTGCCTGTTGTAACCTTGACTGACGGCATGGGACGGGAATACCTTTGCGATATAGTGAAAGTGTTTGACTTTAATGGCCATGATTACATAGCCTTGATGCCGCAAGGGCAAACTGCTGACTCTCCCACCATCGAATTGTTTAGGTATATCGTCAACGGCGAAGAAATGACCGTGGAAATGATACCACAAGAAGCTTTTGATGCTGTAACGCATCACTTTTTGGACATTGCAGAAGCGGAAGGCAGTTAGGCTAGCCATACTTTTGGCCGTGGATCTGTTAGGTGTTTTACTGTGAAGCAATTTTCAGGAAGGAGGAAATGACACTGTGCTTTTTGTTATTGAAAAGGATAAAAAAGCCGCAAAAAAGCAAGCGGAAGAAAGGGAAATCAATGCACAAAAACGCCATGAGGAAGCCATGGCTGTCCAAAATGAAAGCTTGTCTGTCCAAAATGAAATTTTAAGACATCTTAGCCGCACCAACCGCAGACGGCGGTAAGCATTTGTGATATATTAGACGCCAGGAGGGATAAGAGATGGAAGTTGCTGTAATCATCATAGGGATATTGCTTGCGGGTGTGGCCTTGTCTTTGCTCGTCCTGGCCTTTAAGTTTCTTTTCGTGGTGGCTGGAGCGATGTCTCTGCTCGACTACATTTTTATCGGGGTCGGAGTTTGGATGCTCACACACAGAACTTGGGGATGGCATGCGGTTTTTGTCATTGTCTCTATTTTTGCCGCCCTGGTTGCTTGGGGCGTGCTGTCCAGCTTGAAGTTTGGCGCAATAAAAATACGCCCTTTTGCTTTGCTTGGGGCGTTGTTCTCGGCCATCACAGCAGCGGTCATTTTAGACCGTCAGATACTCCACCCGACCGACCCATTATTGGGGCAGACGGTGGCCGAAGGCTATGACACCATTTGGAGGGTGTTTGTATTTATCGCAGTAATCTCAATTATTGCTGGTATACGGTTTGTTGGCTCCATATTGGCCTTAGAGGGCATAGGAGAAGCAGAAGTGGGTATACCGCATACTAAACATTAGGGAAGACAAGGAGGGTAACTTATGGCTTTTAAACGAAATAAAGGCAAGGTGAAAGTAGCGTCTTTCATTACTTTGTTGGCAGCGGTCTTTTTGCTGGGTGCTGGTCTATTCAGCACAGAACTCCAGGCTAACGAAAGAACAGTAGACTACATGGAGGGGCATGCGCTGTGGGTAGATTTCCTGGATGCTGTTTCTCATATAGAACACGTTGAAGAATGGTATATAAACAGTTTTGGCTCTCATATTTTCCAAGATGGTTACCTTATCCAAATGGTTCCTCGCAACTTCTTTACCAACTTTCTATCTTATGGCAACTTAAATGAGTGGTATGATATACCGCTATTTCAAAGGTTCATTTGGTATAATGTTTTTGTCCAGCCAGCATCTAGAATACGCTCGAACACCGACCCAGAACTTGCGTCCATTAGAAACCAGTTATTCACGGGCGAAGGAAACTTGCAAGGGTTTTTGGTTGGATTACAAAGCGTGGGTTCGTTTTCTTTCCGTAATATGCTTGATAACTTTGGAGTGGACGGCGCAACACAGATTTTTGATGACCTAATGACCTGGCAATTCAACCACATCATGGCCACAGGTGCAGCTTTTGACTTCACAACAGGTTTGAAGAATACGGTATTTTTGCAACCAAACATCGAACCCATCGAAGTTGAGCCGCCCCACAGGGCTTTGTTTGGTTTTAATCCTACTAGGGATGTGGCCGACCTCGACCCGGACGATGTAGACATCCCAGACGATGCCTTGGACGGCGTACTTGGCGTCCTCGATGGCGCAGGTAATGTTATGGACGCTGTAGGCGATGCCTTTGCGTCCCTAGCACAAACCGACCCTAACAGGGGAATATGGGATGATATACTTGGGTTCTTTGGTGACTATATAATCACTTTGATTATTCTAGGCGTTTTGTTGGTGGCCCTGGCTGTTGTTGTACTCATCAGAAGAAGCAGGATGTCCAAATAATTAAAAGTCTTGACATTTTTTGCGAGAAATGGTAGACTAGACGAGAATGTAATAAAATACGATAAGCAGCAAAAAAGAACAAAAAAATTTGCAGAACGGTGTCTCGCAAACTCCCTGCAAATTTTCCCAAAATACATATGTTTTTATGATAGAAGAAAGAAGGATGGTCCACCCTTCCTACCCTGTCAGATGGTCTATTATACCATGGTAATGGTATTATGTCAACAGGTTTTTCAAAATTTTTTAAAAAAAATTTAACCCGTTGCCGGCCATCAAATGGAGCATGAAGCATCTGACTTTTGGGGAAAGCAAAAGATGGATGCTTTTTATATTTTTGCCCCACACTAAAATGCCGTGAGGAACAAATGAAACTATCATTAAAAGTGTTGGACAAGCTGCTGGAAAGCGGCACAAACAAAGACATAAGTCTGGCCATCCACCTCGCACAATACCAAGACGAGGATGGTCAAGTTTGCGGCGTCCACTATAAAGACGTTTGCCAACATTTAAGAATGTCTTTTTCGAGTTTTTATAAATCCTTGCATCGCCTGGCCGCCAACGGCATCATAAAAATAAATTGGCATGGTGAAGATTATGGATGGTGGGAGTTGCGCTTCATTGACAACGACTATACAACCATGGACTACAAAGATAACCCTTTCCTCAACCTCAACCATGAAATATTACATACTCCCGACTTCCACCAGTTGTCCAAAAGCCAAAAGAAAATCATTCTCGCCATAATTAAAATTATGAACTTTCGCTTTCGCCACCGGGGCGAAGACCGCAACCATATAACCCTGCGCCTTGAAACATTTTCAAGATGGACAGGCAAATCCAAGCGTTCTGTCTTGAAGATGATACACGAACTATCAAGCATCAGACATTATATTTCTTTTTCGGTCGAAGGTGATGACGTTTTTATTCCACTTGGCCGCAACTTCAATTTGCACGAACGTCGCCAAGGTAGGGAAGTAGATATCAAAAGTTTGCATGCCATAAAATTTGTTTTAAAAAAAGCAAGAAATACAACCACACTTCCACTTGCTCAACAACAAAAAGCTATTGATGACATTCTTGGCTTGATACGCCAATACAAGATTAAATATTTCAAAACTATTTCTAAATACATTTTGGCAACTCTAGAAGGGTGTGGCTATCTCTCGCCAAAATATTTACACTCTCTAATTAGGGATGTCAGGGACGCAATTAAAAATGAATAAATGAAACAGACAAAATCGACCCAAGCGAACCTTTTAAAATTCCACCAAACACAAACTAACCATATACACGGTTGGTCTGTTTTGCTACTCTCTCTACGTGTAACACTTCATAAAAACACCCAAGCGCAACATAAAAATAAATTTAGGCTGCCGAGCAGCCTTCTTTTTTTGTTCTATCCACAAAATTTGCCTTGTGGATTTTGTATTTTATTACCGATTATGTAGTGGATTTTGTATTTGTCTGTTGTGGATTTTGGATTTCGCTGGATTTGTAGATTTCTGAAAACCCTCTTCACTTAAAGTTGTTAGGGTTGTTCCGTTTGACCTATATCTTTTCTAATACTTAAATAATTATATGTAACGCACGTCACCAATCACACATGTCACACTTCACAAGTTTGTCGGAAACGAAATTCATCACATAAGACAAGAGTAAAATTACGAGAGCGAAATAGTTTGCCCGGCATGACCAACCCGACATCACCCAAGCCCACCAGGAACACCAAGAAATAAAAACCAAAACCGCCGTTCCTGTTTAGTCAAGAAGTCAAATTAAAATTTGCCTATTGACAAAACAAGAACGGCCTAATACAATAATAGTGGAAAGCAACCATCATTGTATTAGCAAGCATAGGAATAATGCTCCCACTTTCGTGGGTTCATTATTCCGCTTGCGAGGGACTTCGCCCCCTCGACCCCCCAAAACTTTTCACCTAATCGCCTGTTGGCAGGTTGAAAAATTTTGAGAACCAAAAAATCAAAACCTCAAAAATCACAATACCAAAAAATGAAATGCAAGGAGGAAAGAAAAAAGTGGCCGAAGAGCATAGAAAAAGAACTAACAAATTCCAGGTATATCTCTATGATAAAGAACTGGAATACCTAACCCAAAAAGCTTTTGATGCCAATATGTCAAAATCAGAATTCATCAGAAAAATAATCCTCTACGGCTCCGCCGTTGAGAGGACTAATTTTACAAGAGAGGATGCACGAAGCATCAATTACGAATTAAACCGCATCGGCAATAACATAAACCAGTTGGCATACCAAGCGAACATAAGGGGCAACGTCACAAGAAACGATTTTGAAATTTTAAAAAACGAATTTCATGATTTGTTGTCGGTGGTCGGTGACTTTGTGACGGACTAACTTACTACTCACCATGAGTAATAAGAAAATTTGAAAGGAGGTAAAAATGGCAACAACAAAGATTCATGCAATTCATGTAAGCCCCAACCGCTGTATCTCTTATGTTGTAAATAATAAGTCAGCAGCGTTGCGGGATGGAGTGGACGGAAAAATCAGTCATGAAAAGAATATCAAGACGGGTGGCGCACAGTATCATACGCTGACCTCTTATTTGAATTGCCACGAAAAGAACACAGCGAAAACTTTTCATAAGTATGCAGACAAAGGCAGAGGAAAATTCAGAACAGAAGCACCTAGAACCAAGAATGGAAAAGAGGTTGTTGCATGGCACTTAATTCAAAACTTTAAAGGGCACGAATTATCACCCCAAGCTGCAAATGAAATCGGATTGAGGCTAGCAAGAGAAATGTTTAAAGGGCATGCCGTTGTCGTGTCTACACACACCGACACAGAAAACATTCATAATCACATTGTGATTTCTGCTTGGAATGATGATGGCAGAAAGTGGAACAACGACAATGCTAATTATCAAAAAATTCGTGAAACCTCGGACAAACTTTGTGACGAATATAAACTTAATGTATTGAAAGAAACACGTAAAGTAAAACTGGTTAGCTACACAGACCAAGAAGGCAATAAAAGACTTTATGAACCTACGGAGCGCAAAGATAAAATCATTAAAGAGCGCGCTGAATCAAGCAACACCAAAAATATAGATGACTACCGCAGAACGGTTGCGCACGAAAACAAAATCACTAAAAAAGAATTTGACAGGGACATCATCAAGGCCGACATGGATAAGCTTATCCCTGCGTCTTTTGATTATAACGATTTAATGGAGCGACTTAGAAGTGCTGGCTACATCATAAAAGACAAAAATAAAAAAGGTGGCTGGCTAAAAAACATAACCATTATACCACCGAACGAAACACAAGGGACAAGAGATAATAAAATTGGGGACGGGACATACTATACGAGAGAAAGCCTTGAAAAACACTTTGACGAGATGCACTTTGGCAGAGTTGCTGGCGGTGAATCACCGGTAGCTCCCGACAAGACGGACGTGGTTTTGGCGAAGGGTGCCGAAGGCACACGGTCAAAAATGGGTACATCACAACAGACGCCACTTGCGGACGCATCCGAGCGGATGAAAGAAGTTGTGCCACGAGTAGGGCGGGACAGATAAGGGATTAGCTCTACAAATCATTCAAGGCTCTTTTAGCCCTCGCAATAGTGCTTTTGCTAATCTTGGTCATTTCGACAACCTCATTGTAGGAAAAGCGGTCAGTTAACATGATGGCATGGAGTAGCTGCTCGTCGGTGTACTTGCGGGGACGTCCCTCTTTAAAATGGGGTTTTTGCTTAGCTATGGCCTTACCTTCCCTGGTTCTCTCCACAATCAAGTTGCGCTCAAACTCTGCGAAAGAAAAGAAAATATTGCGTATCAGTTGACTGGCAGGGGTATTGTCTAGTATACCAATATCCAGTATATGAACTTTAACCCCTTGTTCAATGAGCCTACTAATTAAATCTATGCCTTGTTGAAGGGTGCGTGCTACTCGGTCAAGCTTTGTGGCCATCAGCGTGTCCCCTTCTTTCAAAACTGATAGGAGCGCATCCAGCTGCGGCCTATCAATTTTTTTGCCCGTGGAGCTGTCAGAAAAAAATTCCTGTGCGCCATGGCTTTTTAATTTTTCTCTTTGTGCTTCAAGGGAATTACCGCCGTGCGCCTGGGCGTGGGTGCTAACTCGAATATAGCCATAAATCATTCAATCACCGCCTTGTGGTCTAATAGCTCAATTTTACTTAAAAAATATGATTAGTCAAGCAACAACAAAAAAGGTAGCAGCGAGGTTTATCGTTGTTACCCATTTTTTATTTATCAACAGGGCAGCCATCGGCTTCCTCATCCCAAATCAATTCCATAATATCGTTAGGTTGAACTTTGAAGGTGTGGCATATTTTAATCAGCGCACCCATCGAAATTTTATTGCCTTTGCCCATGTCGGCCAAGACTTGTGTGGTGATACCAGTCAGGGGCTTTAAATCAGTCTTTTTTAATTTCTTGTCAATTAGTAATTTCCATAGACGGTCATATGATATGGTCATGGCTGCATACCTCCTATTCAAGTCTATCATACAATACATTATATAGGCTGTCAAGAGTAAATATCTATAATCAAGATTAAAAATCAAATATTGTGGATAACTATTAAAAATAAGTCTTGTAATTAGAATAATTATATGATATAATAGATTAATAGTCAATAAAATAGATTTTAGGAGGACTGACAATGATAATGGAAATGGTATGTATAGTAAGCGTGAGGAAAGACATGAACAGACACAAGGAAGCACTTTATAGGAAACTAGAAAATGACACAGCTAACCGCAAACATCACTCTATACTGGAAGTGGCCATAAAGCTCATAATAGAAAACAGGGTACAGCTGGCCGAGTACGAACAGACACACGGCATTATTCAAGACTATATTGCGGCCATAAGTGAAACCGCCGAGCAAATACAAGGCAACCCCTTCGATGCAACACTATTAACCAAGATTGCAGAATACAAGGATAAGGCAACCGCCACAAATGCAGAATTAAGCGGCAAGCTAACAACTAACCTGGTCGCCTTCGATACCATCAAATATACAACACAACCCGCCTGATGAGTGCCAGGGCAAAGCATGAAATCCCCACCAGGGGATAGCGGAAAAGCCGCAAATACAAATGAGGAGTGATGCGATGAAAACTCAAATCGCAAAAGAGATTTTACGACAGCTTGGAGGAAACAAATTCCTAGCCATGACAGGCGCAAAAGACCTATGTTATGGCAATGACTACAATTTGCGAATGAAGCTGCCGAAGAACCAAAGCAAAGCAAACAGGCTCGAAATCACACTGAATGAAAATGACCTGTATACGATGAGGTTTTATCACAAAAGAGATTTTAGAGCAGACCCGAAAACAGCCACTTTCACAGAAGAGAAGATAACCGAAGTCAAGACCTTGGAAGACATATATTTTGACAACTTACAATCTGTCTTCACGGATGTGACTGGGATGTACACAAGCTTATAAAAGCACAAGTGAGACTATAAAAATACTAGGAGGAATTTATTATGACAAACTGGACATTTATCCAAGGAATGAAATTTCGTGCTCTGCTGGAGCAGCTACGGGACAACCCGCATGACGTGGATTTGTTACATGACGACCATTACGATGTATACCCGACCATGGCCGACCTATCAATTGATGACTTCACAGACGCAGGGCTCGAAAGGTTTAAAACGGCTCTTGATATGGAGGTTGTATACATACAACCAAAGGGCGGGACGTGGATTATGGTATCAGTAAAAGGTGCGCCACTAATCCACGTAAAAGAAATAGCCCAATCCCATGCTGGATATTGCGACGCAGGGGATTATGACAAGTGGTTTAAGTAGGTGTAAAACAGCACGAGCAACTAGCTCGTGCTGTTTTTAATCGGTCATGCGTCTGCGAGTCCTGGCCGCAACCGCACTTTGACACGGAGAGGACAAATTATGTCCTCTCCGTGTCAAAACTTATAAGAAACGACACACGGAAAAAACCAACAAAAAAATGGCCTTTGAGTGGTGTCAAAACTTATGCCCAAAAATACCAAGGGATTTTTTAATCAAAAAACCACCAAAAAAGGGCGACGCAAAATTTTTTAGCGAAATTTGGTAAAAAAGCTTGACAAAAAAAAAAAAAAAAAGTTTATAATGGAAGTAAAAAATCGGAAAATTTCGATAAATAAGAACTCTATACAGGTATACACATTTTTATGTATAAATTAGCAATAATATCTTGGAAATACAACAAGAGGTAGGATGGTGATGCAATGCTCCCAAAAAAGAAAAATATTGTAGGATTTGTTGTTGTGGTTGTGGTCGCTCTAGGGGTCGCTTTTTTGGCCCTGCATGGCGCAGCGGCTCATAGGGATGTCCAAGCTTTCGAGGAAGGCTTGACAGGGATTGACGCAATCACCGCTTTTGCTGATTATTTTACGGCAAGGCTAGAAACGCCCCTTGCCATAGAATGGACTGACAACAGCGGCTTGTGGTTATTAATAACCCTCTTTGCGCTGTTTATCGTGGTTTTGCAGATTACATCGTCAAAAAAGAAAACCATTGCAGGTAAGGAACACGGCACGGCCAGGTGGGGTGGTATAGCCGACATTCGAGATTTGTTTGCTGAAACTATATTGAAGAAGGAACTGAAAAAAACAAAAGGCAATGTAAAAAAAGAAGCTCTAAGAGAGAAGTACAAAAATGCGGACGCCCACTTGACGGCAACGGAGCGCATAAGTATTTTTAACTACCAATTAAACAATAACATTCTTATCCTGGGTGGGTCGGGGGCTTGGAAAACTAGGGGCTTTGTGATGCCTAACCTGCTACAAGCACATTCTTCATTTGTAATTACTGACCCAAAAGGAGAAATCCTACAAAAAGGTGGCCATTTCCTCCGAGAGCAAGGATATAAAATCCGTGTACTGAACCTTGACAATAAAGCAAAATCGGATGGTTACAACCCTTTTGCGTACATACATCCAGAGCGTGAAGGCTACGAAGAAAGGGTTTTGTCGCTTATCGAAGCCATAATTATCAATACAGATGGGGGCGAAAAAAGGGGCGCAAGTGACCCGTTTTGGGACAAGGCAGAAAGGTTATTCTTGCAGGCTATTTTCTTCTTCGTATGCGATGGGCTACCGCCGCACGAAAGGAACATGACATCGGTCTTGGAATTGATTAGCTGGTTAAAAATTGAAGATGAGAATGATGCTTTGGATAGTGACTTGGATAGATTTGCCACAGACTTCGCACGAAGGCAAGGGGGTGACCACATAGGGGTTGAACAGTACAATGAATTTCGCTCCAAGGCCAGCGGCAAAACCGCAAAATCCATTGTCATATCGTCTGTTGCTCGTCTAGCACCATTTAGAACATCGTCCGTCAAAAAGATATTCTCGCACGATACAATGGAGCTACCCTATTTGGGTGAGGAAAAAATGGCCATTTTCGTGGTTGTGCCGCCAACTGATACTACATACAACTTTATTGCAGGGATGCTGTTTACCCAAATGTTCCAAGAGCTTCAATATTGCGCCACAGAAAAATATAAACACCAAGGGCAACGGCTACCCGTGCCAGTACGCTTTCTGCTCGATGAGTTTGCCAATACTTGCACCATCCCCAATTTCGTTAAAATACTGGCTTACGCTCGTTCCTTCGGAATAGGGATTGTGCCAATACTGCAATCTCTAGAACAAATCAAAAACATGTACAAAGACGAATGGGGTGTCATAATTGACAACTGCAATGTGTTGTTGTACCTGGGCAGTATTACCCACATGGAAACCTTAGAATACATGTCAAAACTACTTGGTAAGGCAACCTTTGACAAGAGAACCACAGGCCGCACAAGAGGCAACAAAGGCAGCTCGTCTCAAAACTGGGATGTGATAGGACGTGAACTACTTGACCCATCAGAAATTCGTAAACTGCCAAGAGAAAACTGTTTGCTGGTTGTAGGGGGGCGCAACCCCTTCTACTCCAAAAAATACGAGTACACATCTCATCCAAATTACAAGCATACGTCAGATGCAAACCCCGCATTTGCGTATGAACATACACCGACCGCTGGACGGCCTACGAGCGTAGCAGCGCAACCTCAATCTACTGCATCTACCAAACCAAATATATATAACGGCGCTAATCAACCCGAAACCCAAGCAATAGAGGGCATGCAAGAGGAAAGTAGCGTAAGAGCGGCACTTACATTTAATCGGGATGAAACAGCGCACCTGGTAGATGAGTTTTCAAGACAAATTTTAGAGCCACAAAAAGAAAGCGAAGTGACAATTAACATCACGCCAGGCGTGATATTAGAAGCTGATGACGCAGACGTGGTGATGTATGATGATGAAAGAGAGGAGGATTTAGAAGTGGAGGTAATAGGAAAAGAACTCCACGTCTTGATAGACAAACACCAAGAAAGATAATTAAAATAACGCAAAGGAGCGAGAAAAATGAACAAATTAACGAAGTTTGAAGTAACAGAAGAAAAGGCTAAAAGAAAGTCAGCCTTAATGCTAGGTGTAGCCTTACCCTTATTGGCGTTTGTGATTTTAATTAACACCCAAATTGTTTTGGCTGGGTCTTATCCCCCGGCAGACGCAGATGCTTTATGGGCTAACATTGCTAACTTTGTAGGCACTTGGGTATTCAGGTTGGGTGGCGTTGTCTTGTTTGTAGGCGGCATTTTGTTTGCGCTGGGTTGGCGTAGCGACGACGCAGAACAAAAGAGCAAGGGCGTTGGGTCGATGATTGCTGGTGGTATGGTCATGGGTTTGTCTGCCTTGGTAGGTGTTTTCTTCGGTACACCATAACACAAAGTAAGTCAAAAACAAACTAGCAAACAGAGGATTTAAGGAGGGCGGCAACAAATGGGAAGTGCCATCAGACAAGCTGTACTAAATATATTTTTCCGTGCTATGCAAGGCTTCAACGAGGCAATACATAATGCTGTCGATATACTCTCTGGTCTAGGCATATCATTTGATGTCTTCATAAACGGGATACATACGGTGTTGAGGCCTTTTGCCTTTACCATAATAGGTATATGTCTGTTGATAGAATTGGCACAGATACTACAAAGGGCAGAAATGATAAAGATAGAACATGGTATACTTATAGCCACAAAAATTGTCTTGGCTAGACTGTTTATCGATTTTCTGCCGATGCTGATGCAAGCAATATATGCACAAGCGGCAGCCTGGGTTGGAGCAATCGGTACAACTACGCCTGGCTTTACAGACGCTAACCGTGTGCAGTTAGCAATGTTAGTTGACAATGTTTCAGGCCTTGGTGCATCTCTCGCCCTTCTCGCATCCTCGCTCATTTTAGCCCTTGCAATTTGGATTGCCGGACTTATGATACAAATAGTGGCCATAGGTCGAATTTTCGAAATATATGTTTTGGTGGCCATAAGTCCGTTACCTGCTGCATTTTTCCCTTTGGGCAGCGGGGATGGGACGGGTTTTAGCAGAATTTCACTCAAATTTATACGAATGTTCGCAGCTGTGTGTTTGCAGGGTGTTATGATGATTATATGCCTATCGGTGTTTTCCATAGTTATGACAGGAATGATGGAAAACGCCGCCCTCGCAATAACTGGCACAGGCAATGCTACTGCCGAAGTTATGAGAATGGCTATGTTAATGGTCATGGGTTCGATAGTCCTGGTTATGTCCGTGTCAAAAGCAGGGTCGTGGGCAAAGAGTATTTTAGATGCAGCGTAAAATTAGCTCACGGTGAGCCAATTTATGTTTAGAATATTTTGATATTCCAATTAGCTCACGGTGAGCTGTTTGGAGGGGAGGTCATAAATGCTTTTAGTCAGAATACCACAGGAAATTAGGAAATATAAAGAAAAAATAGCCTTTGGCTTGACCGCTCGGCAAATTGTTTGCTCAATCTTGACGCTAGGTATCTGTGTCCCTTTGTATTGGTTTGGCAGAAACTATATACCAAGTGATTTGCTGGGATGGTTGATACTTATAATTGCTGTCCCGCTTGGTGGGATAGGGTTTTTAAAATTCAACGGACTACACTTAGAAAAACTTGTGATGATTATTATTAAGCGGCAGCTTATAATGCCTGTCAGACGCCTCTTTAAGTCCGAAAATCATTTTTTAAAATGGCAAGAAGAATACGAAAAGCAAGAGAACCCGCAAAAGCTTTTTAGCAAGAGCAAGCAAAGAAGGATGGAGTATCAAGCCAGCCTTGAAAGAATAGTGGTCATGGAAGAAGCCAACCAGCGAGGGGACACCAATTTTGATATAACCAGTTATGAGCTGGTTACTGTGAGTGGCCGAAAAAGCAGTCAACAAGAAAGAAAAAGGCCGCAAGGTAGTGAGGGAAGGGCAAACAAAAACCAAAAGAGCGCACTAATAAACAGAGCCGAAGACATTGAGCGCAAGATGGCAGAAAACCCTAGGCACGTCCTCACCAAAAAGGAGCATAAAACCTTGAAGTCCAGCAGAAACCAAAACAATAGTAGCCGAAAAAAAGAAATCAATTCAAAAAAGAAGGCGGCAGCGAAAAAGTCCCAACGGATGAAAAGACGTAGGATTGTGAAAACAACGATTCCAAAATCAACCCAACAAACAATACCTTTTATTGCTGATTATGCGGAGGGGCTTTTTGAAACCACAGTTGGCAAATATAGCAAGATGTACCAGGTAAAGGACATCAATTACAAGACAAGCAAAATCGAGGAAAAGGAAAACATTTTCGTAAGACTCGGAGAGTTTTATAACTACTTTTCAGAAGAAGTGCACGTGCAGGTAGTAGTGGACAATCGTTTTGTTTCAAAAGACGAACAGGAGAGAAAAATCTTTTATCCCTCCACGGGGGATAGTTACGATATGCACAGAGAGGAATACAACAATATTTTGCGCCGCCAACTTGCAGCTGGCAATAATGATATTCAAACCGAAAAATTTGTGCTAGTGACCATTGACGCACATTCGCCAGTAGAAGCCTTGTTGCGTTTTCACAAAATAGACGCAGAAGTCCTAGAAAATCTTAGGCGGATTGGCTCAGATGGTGAAGTCTTAGGCACAACGGAAAGGCTTGCATATTACCATGACAAATTCCGCAAAGGGCGTGAAGGTGATTTCAAAATTGATTATGACTTTATTAAAGAGCAAGGCATAAGCAGCAAAGACTACGTTGCGCCTACCTACTTTGAATTTCAGCGTAGGCACTTGCAGATTGAGGATGACTATTACAGGGTTTTGTTCCTAAATAATCTTCCGTCCAGCTTGTCAGATGAATTTTTGGCCGATTTGTGCCAAAATGACTTCGCCGTTACCACGTCCATGTCAATCCAGCCGCTGGCGCAAGACAAAGCATTTCGCATGGTTAGGCGACAGCTGACGGGCATAGAAGCAAATAAAATCGACGCCGAAAAGAGGGCTGTAAAAGGGGGTTACTCCCCAGAAACAATTCAGCACAGCATAAAAGATGCGCATGCGCAAGCATTAGAACTTTATAATGACATGATAAACAAAAATCAAAAAATGTTTCTCGTGACTTTCACATTTATGGTGCATGGGGCTACCCTTGATGAGCTGGATGCACACTGTCGGATTTTAGAGAGCAAGGCGAGGAAATACACAACGCAGCTACAAACCCTGTCTTCGCAACAAGAGGAAGGCTTTAAAATTACCTTGCCTTTCGGTTATCAGCCAAAAGATGTGGCTGTCAACAGAGCTTTGACAACAGAGAGTCTAAGTATATTCATGCCCTTTAGCAATCAAGAGCTGTTTCAGCCTGGCGGCTTCTTTTATGGGCTGAACCAAATTAGCAACAACCTTGTTGTTATAAACCGCACAGCAATGAAAACCCCATCAGGCTTTGTCCTTGGCACGTCAGGCAGTGGCAAATCGTTCGCCACAAAAATGGAAATGCTAAATGTGCTTTTGAATGATGCAGATACGTCAGTCCTCATTATTGACCCGGAAAACGAGTATGGGGACTTCGCAAAAGCATTTGGGGGTACTGTGATAAAGATTAGTCCCGACAGCCCAAATAACATTAACCCGATGGACATGACAGAAGAATATGGCTTGGATGAAACTGATGGCCCTGATACTCCAATGGAAGTAAAAAAAGATAAGGCCCTTAAAAAGAAGTCAGAATACATAATGTCGATTGTGGAGCGTATGATTTCGATGGGCAACTCTGCCGACAGCGCAAGTATAACACCCGTCCAAAAAACCATCATAGACAGATGCGTTAAGCGTTGTTATCAAAGCTATCTTGACAATGATTTTGACCCCATCTTTTTGCCGACCCTTAAAGAATTGCAAACCGAGCTGGACAAAGAAAAAGAGAGCGAAGAAGGTCGCCTAATTGCGGAAGGCATCGAGTACTACACTAGGGGTAGCATGGATATTTTTAGCCACAAGACTAATGTAAACGTAGACAACCGTCTAATGGTGTTTAATGTGCGTGACCTAGGGGAGCAGCTACGCCAAGTGGGTTTGATTATCGTCTTTGACTATATTTGGAACAAGATGATTGAGAACAAGAACAAAGGCCACAGAACATACACCTATTGCGACGAAATTCACGTAATGTTCCAGTCCTTCTACTCTGCTAACTTCCTTAAGCAGTTGTACAAGCGAGGGAGAAAGTATGGCCTTTGCATTACGGGGCTGACCCAAAATGTAGAAGACTTATTAAGGTCAGAGCAAGCCCGTGGCATGATTGGTAACAGCGATTTTATTATGATGCTAAATCAGAACTCCGAAGACTTAAAAATCCTGGCTCATATGCTGGGCATATCGGATTCACAATTTAATTATGTTTTTGGTGCAGATGCTGGCAGCGGCTTGATTTTTGCTGAAAATGTCATCGTACCCTTCGTGAATAGGTTTCCTAGTTCGAGCTACCTTTATAACCTCATGTCAACAAAGTTTGGTGAAAATCTATCATTGCAGGAGATAGAGGAAAGGATTAGCAAAATTATTTCTTCGGGGCACAACATTGAAGCAGCGGAGGTATAAAGATGGTCAGTCGAATTTATACGGCTGCTGCTAGGTCATCAAATGTCGTGTGTGGAGGGCAGCAAGGCGCACCTGTTCACCTACAACAGGTCGTAGCTGGCAATAAACCGACAAGCAGCGCACAGATTACTAAAATAAACTATACGAGAGAAGCCCGGCTGCGAATCCAAAAAGCCTTGGGGCAGCATGACGATTTAGGCACTCAAAGCATGGGTAGGGCGGCCACGGCGTCTCTTTCTGCCCCACGCTACATCAAGAAAATTCACAAGTTAGGGGTTGCTGGCCTAGAAGTGGCCAAGACAGGAACGCTGGCCACTGTGACGATAGCAAACACAATTGTTTTTAAAGGCGCACAATCCGCTGTGGCTGGCTCGAAGTTTGGAAATGCGGCTGGCCTATCCCCGAAGTTCTTAGAGCGAGCAAAGCGCATGAAAATAATTGATGCTATACCCGCAGGAAAAGCATCAGCCACGATTGCGCAAGGGTACTTAAGTCGTCTATCCACGGGACGGGTGCTTTATTCCCAGGCGATACGCACTAAACTACACAAAACACGCATATCGCAATCGGTTGTGCGTGGCGTCAAAAGGGTGCAACGTGTAGGCGTTACGATTAAAAAAGTAGCTAGGTCAGTTGTGGCGACAGGCCGAGGGGTAGGCAGGGCAGCCGTTGGAGCATATGTTATTGTACGTGGCTTGCGCCAAGGTACTTTAACACCAAAGGCAGTTGCTCAAAACACCTTCGTAAAAGCAAGAGGGGCGGTGTCTGCTGCGCTGCCAAAAGCTGGGGCAGCTATCAAAACAGCGACCGCCAACACCGTAACTTGGACTGTGAAAAGGGGAATACCAACAGCCGGCAAACTTTCATTAAATTCGGCCATTTCAATCACGAGAAGGTTGGGAGCAAATGATATGGCTATTCAGGGGGTGCATAACTCCTTGGTGATAGCAAAATATGGCGGCAGGGCAACGAGAAAAACTATACAAACAGGAAAAGTAGCAACAAGGGGAACTGTCAGGGCTATCAAGACATCGGTCAAGCGAGGTACAGCTGCTGCAAGAAAAGTGCGGCCTTTGTGGAGGACAGCAAGAAGAATTGGTGTAAGAGCGTCAGCGAGGGCGGCGGGTCGCTGGGCGGCCAGGCGCACAGGCGGCACACTTGCCAGGGCGGGTTATTCTATAACCAATCTTGCAATATCTACCGTTTCTAAATTCGCCCTGCCCTTAATTCTTGGGCTAGTAATGATTATCGTTTTATACAACCTAATAACTATGCCAGTACAAGCGATAGGAGCAATCTTTGGACGCTCGTCAGAAGGGGTAGACTGGCTCGATTTGTTAGGTATTATAGAGGTAGACCATTACGACTTTGTGCATGACGTAGACACAGGAGTGCCTGTGTTGCATGAAGCCTGGTTGAGCGGCCTGGCCAACTACATTAACGGGCAACTTGGGGGAGGATATGACCGAGTTAGGCTGCATACCGATTTAGACATGCTAAACTTTTCGTCTTCCACCACAACGGCCATTCTAGAACCGCATTTTATAGACGCATATCAATGGGGCAACTTGGCTATGCCAATATTTAGTACGATAATGCTAGTTGAAACTGGCGGGATTGGCAATTTTGAAATGCATATGGCTGCCCTAACAATATCTTTTGACATCATAATGACCATGACTAGCGATGAAGATATTGAATTTTATTGCTGGGGACATTGGCTTTGGGATGACGAGTTGGATGACTATGTTTGGGATGACGCAACAGATGACTATTACATATGGTATTGCGAGGAAAGCGATGGCTCATGGGAAGATACAGGTTGCTTTATTAGAAGATATACAATAACCACCGAGTTTACGGGGTTCTATCAGATGGCACGAATAATAATACTTAACCCTTTGGAGGAAGCGCAAGAAGCTCGCGATGCCACAGCCGCTATAATTGATTCTGGATTATTCGGTGATGATGATGAAGAGGGCTTGCAAGAACTGTTAAACACACTTGATTATATGATTACTGAACTTGAAACTGCCTTGGAAATTTTTTTAGGTCATTTGGAACTCTTGGAAGAGGAATTAGACATGGACTTAATCCCACCAGAGCTATTACTTCTTTTGGAATAGAAAAATTAGGAGGAAAAAACATGGCAAAGAGCAAGGGAAAGGATTTTGAAAAAGAAATCCAAGAAACGAGAGAGAAGTTAGAAAAGTTTAAGGCGCAACGGGCGAACCTTGACAGGAAAATCAAGGTCGAGGAGCAAAAATTACAAGAGTTGGCCTTGATGAACAACAGCAAAAAATTTGCCCAGTTAGCAGATGTCTTGGGCAAAGCAGGTTTGTCTTTTGAAGATGTTGTGGCTGCCCTAGGGAGGGGCGATAAGCTGGAAGATATGATGCTAAGCACTAACAGAAACTTAGAGGAGGAGACGGGCGATGTCAGTAAAAGAGATGAAGGAGAGGGAACACTCGATTAGTGAGCCCGATGGCGCAATAGATGTGTTTGAAGCTGGTTGTCACGACATAAAAAGTGGAGGCTCTATGCTTTGGCGTTTGAGATTGGACATAGTCTGGCAAAGCATCAAAGAAGACATAGAGTTTGACATAATCGCTGGCAGGTATCAAGAAGGCCAAAAAGCCCCGTCGAGCAGCAATATAATGGATGTTTATAAAGTCAGCAGCCTAACAGCAAATAAGGTTCTGCGTGCGTTAGAGGATGAGGGCGTTGTGAAGAAGACAAGGGGGGCGAGAGGGCGGACTATAAACCCACGAGCGAAAAGGATGCTAATTGACAAACACATGTATACATTAAGGCGACGTGTAGTTGATATTGCCGAGGTTGCTTTTAGGTGTGGCATCCCCAAGGAAACCATTATTAAATATTTCGTCATAGCTTACGAAAAGCGGCAATAGGGACATTAACTTACCAGGGAGGTGCGATTTTGAAATACGCATTGTGTATTGCAGAGAAGCCTAGCGTAGCCAGGGACATTGCGAGGGTGATAGGGGCAACAACAAAAAAAGAGGGCTATTTTGAAGGGGGCGGCTACCTGGTTACTTGGGCGATAGGCCACCTGGTAGGATTTGCCGAACCCGCAGATTATGGCTATGTGGCGCAGAGTGAAATTTTTGGCGGCCGCAAAAAAGAAGCCTTTGATGAATTGCCCCTTATCCCTGATAAATTTATTTTAAGAGTCCTCGAGCCCACGGCCAAACAATTTGAAATCATTAAAAATTTGATGCATCGCCCTGATGTAGAGTACATCATCGACTGCGGTGACATGGGCGCAGAGGGTCATATTTTACAATGGTTTATTAGGGAAATGGCTGAAAACAAAAAACCCGTAAGGCGTTTTTGCGCAACCTCAATGACTGATGAAGCCATTAAGCATGCCATGGGCAATCTTCGTCCGGCAGAAGAATTTGAGGGCATCATTAAGGGCGAGTTTTGCAAAAAGAAAGCCGACTGGATATTGGGGATGAGCATATCAAGGGCGCAGACATTGAAGCACGGCACCAACATCGATGTTGGACGTGTCCAATCACCTACCTTGTACTTTGTTGTCAAGCGATATTTGGATGTAAATAATTTCAAGATAACCGATTATTACACTATGGAGGCCAAACTAAAAGATGGCTTTGCCGTTGCCTGGTTGAAGGATGACAATGGCCAAATTAGCAGCGATTACAAGGACGGTGAAGGGCGTGTCCTTTTTAAGGGGCAGATGGACAACGCCGCCGCAGAAATTAACCAGCTGGGACATGGCGAGATTGCGGATGTCAAAATCCAAAAGAAAGCCACCAACAGGCCGCAATTGTACGACATCACCGAATTGCAAAGGGACGCAAACAGGAAATTTGGCTATACCGCAGCAGAAACCCTGGCCACCGCCCAATCACTTTATGAAACACATAAAATCCTAAGTTACCCAAGAACAGACAGCAGGTATTTAACGGCTGATTGGGAGGGCTTTTTACTAGAAATAGTCCACTCTATCAGCACCATCAAAAAGTTTAGTGGTGCGGCTCGTGACTTGCTAACCGCTGGCCTATTGGCAGACAAGCGAATAATCGACAACAGCAAAGTCACCGACCATCACGCCATCATCCCCACAGAGAACATAATGGGCTTCAATTATTCAAGCCTTACGCCACGAGAGGACGAGCGCAAAAAAGGAGTAACCCAAGAAATGCTAATTAACATCCTTGACTTAGTTTTGTTGAGGGTGCTTGTGTCACTCTCAAAACCCTACACCTACGAGCAAACCAACGTTGAAGTGTCCTTTGCAAATGGCTACACGTTTAAGGCGAGCGGTCGTAGGCCGTTGGATGAGGGATGGCAAGCCGTGCAAAGGCTGCTGGCCGCCGATGGCGAGGAGCAAGAAGCGGATGACGAGAGTGGTACCGACCAAACTTTCCCACCCATCTCAAAAGGTCAGGTTGTAAATGTTGCCAGTTGTGGCGTCTTGGCGAAGAAAACCACGCCACCTAAACTGCACACAGAAGCAACCTTGCTAACAGCGATGGAAAATGCGGGGGCAATCCTTGAAAACGGCAAAATCCTCAAAGGAAAAGGGCTGGGAACGCAAGCTACAAGAGCGGAAATCATTAAAAAACTTTTCGACAAGGGCTATGTCGAAACCATCACTAAGACCAAAACAAGGTACATACAGCCCACCATCAAAGGGGTATCAATCATTAGAGTGTTGCCACCGGAGCTATACAGCCCACAGATGACGGCCGATTGGGAAACAAAAATCCATGATATAGCTGAGGGCAAGGCCACGGAAAACGACTTTATGACGCCTTTTATAGCATTCATAGAGCAAAAGACCAGGGAAATCAAAGAAAGCCAAGCGGACAGCGCATTTGAGAGAGTGCGTGAAACCTTTGGGAAATGTCATTGGTGCAGCGGCAACATCCACCGTTTTGAGCAAAAAAATGATAAGGGTAAGGTCGAGCGAATTAGCTATTATTGCTCCGAAAAATGCGGATTTGTGCTCAACACAAACGATACTCTTTTCCATATGCGCCTAGGTAGGAACGCCACAGACGCAGAAGCCCGAAGAATGATTGACAGGGGTAACACCACAATAACAATCACGAACAAAACCACGAAGGTAAAAGAAAGTGGAAAGTTTACCTTTGTAGAAAGAGTAGTAAATGGCAAAAAGTACTGCAATCTGAAGTATGAACGAGTGAAATAGAAAGTGAGATGTTGGCTATGAATGATGAGAACAACAACAATTCCCCCAATGACAATACGAGCGTCTATATATTAGGAAGCCCAGGGAGTGGAATGAGCCACGCCAGCGAAGCAAAATATAAACGTATTCTTCACGAAATTTCCGAAGGAAACATTATCCTAGTTGACCCCGAAAACGAAAAGTGTTATTTCAGAAAATCGTGAGATTGACTGGCGTTAGAGAGGAGAAAAGAAGATGGATAACGAAAATAACAACATTATCACAAACACAGAAATGAACGCTAAGGACAAGCTTATGGAGCAGCTGCAACAAGGCGTTAAATCAGTCCTAGATAGTGATAATTTCAAAAGCTTTTTAGAAACCTCTGGTCGCCTATACTACAACAATTACAGCATGAACAACGCTATTTTAGTTTGGTGTCAACGTTCAAACGCAAGTCACGTAATGGGTTATGAAGCCTGGAAGGAATACGGGCGCAACGTAAACGCAGGGGCGAAGGGCATTAAAATTTTAAAGCCCGTCATGGCCTACGAAAAAGAGAAGGGTGGCCTTTTTTCGATTGTCAAAAGAAACTTGCAGAAAGAGTTGAACGAACACCCCCAGCTGTCTGTGGCCACCCATTGGATAGGACAGACCAAAATGGAATTTACTATGAACCGTGCCACCAGGCAAATAGGATTGAGGGTTGACGGCCAGGAAAAGATGATTTTCCCGTCAGAGGAAGCTTGCAAAACCTACATAGACAGAGCCATCATCGGCAAAGTTCCTACGTATTATACTGCTGGCACGGTTTTTGATGTCAAAGACACGCACAAGCCAGAGTTTTTGTGGGTAAGGCAAGGATTTAAGAAGGAAGAAGTTGCACTTGACGCAAGTGGCAAGGCAATAACCAACAAAAAAGGCGAAACCAAAATCCGCAACACCGCCGCACGAAGGGCGAAATATAACCCATATCTTGACATGAAAATGGCAGCACATGACCCCGAAAAAATGAAGGTGCTTTTTAAGGTTTGCATGGACGTAAGCACAAAAAGTGGAGTTGAAGTCTTGGAGAAAACCAGGGAAGAAGACGGCGTGCTCGCTGGTGGTGCTCTGGGATATTACAGAAGACCAAGCAGCGAGAACGCAAGCATTGGTCAAAATGGGTTAATCGTGATGAATAAAGATTTAAGTCCCACAGAAAAAGCGACCGTGATGCTTCATGAAATGGCGCACTCCCGCCTTCATAAGGATTTGAGTAAGTTGTCCGCAGACATGGGGGAGGATAGGATAGGTGTTTCTATGCGTGAAGCGCAAGCCGAGGGCGTAGGCTACATGGTAGCAACAACCTTTGGCTTGCAAGCTGATAAACATAGTTTCAATTACATTGCCATGTACGCAAAAGGTTTTGAAGCGCAGGAGCTAGACAAATCGTTGGACGTGATTTACAAGGGCGCACAAGGCATTATTAAGGACATACAAAAAGAGCTAGAATCACAAGGCTATAACCTGGACTTAACAAAAGCATCTGACAAGCTACAGGACCATCTAATTGTATATGACGTTTACGAGAACAATTACAGGCTGGCGCTAAATGAAGGGATGGCTATTGAACGAGCCGAAGAAGCGTTGCGATGGAATTACCTAAATAATCCTAAATTTCTTTCTCAACCTTTGACCGTTGACAACAACGTTGCTGTGGCCAGCATTGAAAAGATGTACGAAAATTTGAGAGTGCGTAAGGAGCTAGTCCCCATCCTGGCCAACGCCGCTGATGAACTATTCACAGCCCGTGGCAGAGCTGAACAAGATGAGTGCATGGACATATTACAACAGACAAGAGAGCAATTAAAGGTATATGATGCAGAATACGACTACTTGCTGGACAAAATAAAGGGCTACAATACGCACTACATGGCAGACCCTAACGAAATTAAAAAGGCTTTGTTTGACGAGGATTATCACCAGGCCTACACATTGACAGCAAGCAGGGCAAGCCTTGCCGCCATGACAGAGAGAGGGCTGCAAGACATTAAGACCGACATCACACAGAATAGGAGCGCAGATGCCTCAAATGTGACCCTATCCACCAAAGCGGACGGTAGCGCATTAAAAGACGTCCGAGAATAAGGAAGAAAAAGGGAGGGCTCAAGACAATGTTAGCTGACTATCAATTTATTTACCGTGTGGGATTGTTGGTTGCAATTTCGCTATTTATTATCGTTAGAATTTTACTTAGTATTTATGATGTCCTTATGGAAAAAACTGGTTTAAGGGTAGAGATGTGCTCACGCCGGCTTATGAAAGTCATTTGGATTTTATACGGTGTAGGGATTATCCTTTTGTTTGTAACAGTTATTCCTTTGACTATAGAGCTTTATCACGCATATGTCGTGAGACGTTAAAATCCACTTTCCTTACATAAAATCATAGACCCTTTTGGGCATAGGAGGAGGATTTAAAATGAGTTTAAACATTGGGAGTGACAACAGTAAGTACATAGCGGTTAAAAACCCAACAATGAAGCTGGCCTACTCCGACAAGGTAATATTTGCGGATTTGGTAACTTCACGAAAGACAGGCGAGCAAAAGGCCGACAAAGAGGGCAATTTGGTATTTGATGAGCAAGGCGAGCCTGTCCCAAAAAGGAAATATTTTAATTGGGAAGGCCGTTTTGCCGGCAACGCCTTCGAGGCCGCTAGGGGCTTTGGTAAATTTCAACTGATAGACATTAACACAGGTTGGATTGAAATTGAAACATTCAAAACCAAGGATGGCAAAAATCAAACCAAATATTTTGTTGTCATAACTGATTTTAGTTTGTCGTCTGTGGGCATCGAATCGGATGCTGATTTTGAAAACGAGGACGGGGAGGGCGAATATGGACAGTTTATTTAGGGGCAATATAGCATGCATCGTTGACTTTAACGATGATGAGCGGGTGTGGTTAAATAGTGCCGCTAGAGGGAGGTTAAAAAAAGAGCACACAAAGGAAAGGTTTATTGGCGACATCGCTTTGACCCTGGTCATTTCCGAAGACGCAGCAATAGTTTCCATGGCCGAGGGGCTAAAAGAGAAAATCAAGGCCATGTCTAGTGATGAGTGGGACGCCCTGGTTACCAAATTGCCGCTGCCTGTTTCTTATGAAGCAACCCTAGAGGGTGCGGGAATGAGTGAAGCCCCCGCCGTGGATGACGCCGCCATCACATAAAGCAAGCTGACCAAACACCTAGAATATTACAATTGTGTTACAATTTTAAAAAGCCCTTGACTTTATACTCAATTATACTTATAATTAGGTATATTTAAGTATTTCAATACTTTTCCACGCAACAGTTATGCCAATGCCTTTATATAAATATATGTATTTATATATATTTGGTATAGACAATGTCTTTAAGTTATGGTATAATGGGTGTATAAAATTTTAATGAGGTGATTTTATGTCATTGAACAAAGACACTCACGAAAATGTTGAGCAAATGGAAGTGCGCCACGCTCCTAGCGAATCATCAGCGCAAACCCCACGCCGAGGTCGCCCAAAAACCAAAACTAAAAAGATGAATTTTGTTGCCACCGATGAAGAATACAACATGATAAGTCAAAAAGCGGGTGAGCTGGGCATGTCAATGACCACGTTAATCATCCGAGCTGTCAAACAGTATGCCCGGTGAGGGTAGAAAGGGGCTTGACATGGCAAAGAAAATTGCTTTTATCAACGGAAAAGGGGGCTGCGGAAAGACTACCTCAATATTTCATATTGCTGGGGTGCTGGCCAACGCTGGCGACAAGGTTTTAGTGATTGACTTCGACAAGCAGCGCAACACCACGGACACCCTTTTAAAAAACTCTGAAAAGCCCAAAAAAACCGTCTTTGACGTAATGGAGGGGGATTTTTTCGAGAATGCAACCGCCCAGGCACTTTTTGTACCACTAGGACACAGAAATCCCCGCTATTTTGGTGTTGATTGCGTAGCCAGCGACATCCGTTTGGAAAATGAAGAAGAATTATTAAGGATTGATGGCTCACGCTTCGGGGAAAGACTAAATGCATTTGTAGAGGAAATGGAATATGACTGGGTTTTAATAGACATGCCACCAAGTAACCGCATCCTAAACTTCATATGTTTTGGCCATGTAGCAGACTTTCTAATCGTCCCTTTTTCCTCTGACATGTTCTCTTTGACTGGTTACGGCGACATACTGGAAACGGTGGAACGTGCCAGGGAGTTAAACCCTAGCTTAAACACCCTGGGCGTATATCTTGCTCGATATATGGCTAACTGTATGGTAGATGAATACATCAGGGACGAACTACTGGGATTCGATACCTTCATAGATATTCAAATTCCCCTGGCCGCAGATGTGCGGGAAGCTGTCATGCTTGGCCGCCCTATCAGCTACTACAAAAAAACATCAAAGAGTCGAACTGCTTTCGAGCAGCTGGTAAAAGAAATTAAAATCCGCATTTCTGAATTAGGAAGTTGAGAGGAGAAAAAAATTATGATGAAAATGCTTTTTACGTTCGACATGGCAGCAGTCATCCAGGCCGGCTACACCTTAGAGCAAGTCTATAACCACCTGAAAGAGAAATTTGCCGAGCGCAACCTGGTTTGCATTTCTGATGATGCTGACTCACTAATTTTTGCTGGTACAGGAAACGGAAACGATTTGTCTAGGATGCTAATTATGATGGGTAAACTCGAAAATCAAGAATGGTTTATGAAAATAGCGGCGTCCTGGTTGTTTACCACAGACGAACGCAGGGGCTGGGAAGACGTTTTGGGATACTACAAGACGAAACAGAGCCACAGTCAAGGACTGGTGGTGGTGTAGTGAGTTTTGACGCAGAGAGTAGCAGAAAGCAAATTGCCTTTGATTTAAGGCAGGAAGACTTAAAAGAGCATTACGGAAAAAATCACGAAAACTCTTACAGGGATTTAAAAGATTTTTTCAAGAAGAGTAATTGGGAACATAGGCAAGGTTCTGTGTATGCATCAAAAGGGGCTGTTTCTTATCCCGCTATTCACGATTTATTGAAGGAAGCCGTTAAAAAGATGCCCTGGCTGGATAAGTGCGCTAGGCGTATTGATGTAACAGAAGTTGGCGCAGAGCATGATTTGAGGGATGCTTTAAAAGAAATTGCAAAGGAAGTCCATGGCTCACATGCCAAAGACCAAGACATGGAGTTACACACAGAACCAAACACCGAACCCCCCAAATCACTAGCAGACATCAAAAATGAAATAGAAGCGCAACGCAGCTCAGAAATGTCGGATATCGTCAAAGAGGTATCAATAAAAGGCAGGGGCGATAGGTAGAAACTTTTACGAAAGGTGGGGGCGAAGTGTCCAAAAAGGCAAAATTTGCAAGCAAAAACACACAAGCCATAACGGAGGTCGGGCGCATTAGTGCTGCGGGAGCAAATGTTCTTGTAGTAAAAAATATTGCAGACGAAAATTTAGTTGACTATCCCGAAAACAATGAAGATTTGCTTGATACCGCAGACATTGAAAAGAGCATCGAGCAGTTGGGCTTTACTGACCCTATCGAGGTCACGGCCTTTGAACAGCCCGAAGGCAAATTTATGATTGTCAGCGGCCATCGCCGCCGCCGTGCTGGTAGAAACCAAGGTATGGAGTTTTTTCCAAGCATAATCAAGCACTTTAATAACGCAGAAGAAGTCCGCAACTATGTGCTTTTTGCAAACGCCCACCGTGATAGCTCCAAAGACCCCTTGCTATTTTGCAAACGTTATAAGATGCACGAGGAATATTTAAAATCTGTAAACTTCCAAGGTGCAATACAGGCAGAAATCGCAAGCCGCTTAGGGATTAGTCTAGCCCAAGCAAAACGATATGGCCAAATGAACAGCGTAATTTTGCCCGTTTGGGATATGGTGAGGGATGGCGTGGTTGGCATGTCGAGTGTGCTGCCGATGGCAACGCATCCACCGTCAGAGCAAGCAGAAAT
>Ga0123355_10002246_pt1 | contig 27271 bp, 24 predicted proteins | sample TergutEmb28metaG_3_FD_89872 | JGI IMG/M metagenome (GOLD analysis project Ga0123355, IMG submission 89872) | Embiratermes neotenicus P1 segment gut microbial communities from Petit-Saut dam, French Guiana - Emb289 P1 | ecosystem: Host-associated > Arthropoda: Insects > Digestive system > Gut ... | reverse complement strand
CATGTAATAAGACCTTGGGGGCTGCCTGCCCCCAACACCCCCGGCAAGCGTGCCTGCGCTTGACCACGAGTGGTGCTGTTTTATCATTTATTGTTTTGTCACCTATCATTGACGCTTTAACAGTCCCGCCATTTTCTCCATTGACTAAGTCTCGCATGATAACGCTCTCGCGTGCAATGTTTGGCTCTGTGTCTATCCAAATAGAGTATGTAGCAACTTTACGCAGCGTTTTTCTGCAAGCACCACTGCCTTCGATGATTAACGCTTTGCTTGAATCCGCTTTAAGTAGACCGGCGCGATTTTCCTTTATCCATCCAGGTGGTGTATAAGCGACATTTTCTCCGTTAATCCAAGGTTGAATGATGCCACTTAGCATTTCATCATCCCAATGTATAGGGTCTAAACACCAACTTACATCGTCCGTAGATATTATATCTGCATTCAAAACATCCGCAAGTTTTGCGAAAAAAGATGTTTTGCCTGAGCCGCCCTTACCATCAATAAGTATAAGTGGCTTTGGCGTAATTATTAATATCTTTGCCGCCAAAGCAGATAAAGTTTCTTCTTTCCATGTGTCAATTCCAAGCGATGGGAGCATTTTATGCACCTCCGAAATAAGCTCATTCGTATTGCAAATTGCTCTTTAGCAGCGTATAGCCATCCGAGTGCACCGCTATTGCTTGGTTTTCCTGTAGCGCAATATGCGGCAAGGGCAAATCGGATCGATTCTCAGTTCCGGCATCGCAATGCACAGAAACATATACTTTAAGCAAACCAATGCCGGTGAAATGCGGATTGTGTATATTATCCACATTAAAATTAGGCGTAAGCAACATACTTCCTGCGCTCATTCCTATATACACTTTATTTGCGAAAATCATTTTCTTTATTATTTTGTCAAAACCAGTTTCGTAAACACGTTGTGCAAGATATGGTGTGCTCCCGCCTGTTATGTAAATTACGTCAAATTTAAGCGCCTCTGCTTCTGTTAGGGAACCGTCAATATCGTGTATTGTGATGTTGCTTTCTAGGATACCCATAGCCAACAACTCATTTTTAAGGCGATTTGTTATTGCAGTAGCTTTTTCCTCACTTTGCATTGCAGCAGTTGGGATAAACAACACTTTCGCTTCTTTAAACGGTTTGTTCAGCATATTTTTAAAACGATTAATCAGTAAATCCAATGGCTTGTCCAATTCATTGTCATAATAGAACCCAGAATCTGTAAGAAGTACATTACACCATTCAGTTTGTGAATTATCAAAAGTAAAACCTACCCACTCATCATTTTCACTACCGCATTCTTGATAGTTATTTTGCGTATATTCAGAAATGACAGTTTTCCAAAATTTACGAGCAGGCAAATTGTTTTGCATCTGACAAACTTCCCATTTTCCTTTGAATTTATCAAATATCGCTTTTGCGGCAAAGCTACCAATACCGCTTCTGCGATATTTTTTCATTACAAAAAACTCATTAATATGATGAGCATTTTTATCGTGGATAAAATTAAAACTTTGGCTACTATTGTCCTTTACTATTACGAATCCTGCAAGTTTTCCGTCTACACGGATAAAAAACGGATGGCGGCTGCCTTCCGTCCACAAATGGTCTGTGTAGGGGTAGTTGAAATACCCATGTTCGTTAATATCAGCGTCTTTAAATTCTGTGAAATTGTAATTATATAGGTTCATCAGCTGGACAAACACTGATTTTTGGTCAAGCAGTATTGGCTCTATTTGTACTGTCATAAGAAACCTCCTAAAGTGCCTAACGTTAATTATTTATTGCACACTCATCAATTCTTCTTGTGACAGAGAATGTGTATGCGCTGAAATGCTTTAACCAGAAACCACTTGCTGACAGATTAAAACTCTCGAAGTCAACGCCAAGGCTACTTACTTCATCGGTTTTTATTTGTGTAATCACATAATTAAGCAACCCTTGCATAACCCCTTTGCCGCGAAAATCCGGCAGGCAAAACGCACCGCATATGTTTAACATGCTATCCTTCCATGTTGCAAAGTTTTCGCCATCGCCCGTTACTTCGATAAAAGCAATCGGCACCCCGCTATACATGGCAATAAATTCTCTTGAATCACGAGATTCGGCGCGTTCGACCCATTCTTCGCGATCTTCATCTGATGAACGCATGAAGCATGGGCTTTCGCCTAAGTGAATGCTTAGTGCTTTTCGCATGCCGCTTATTTTAGACGCATCTGCTAGTTCTTCAAAAGTTACCCCTTCGCAAACCGAATGCACAATGTTAGTTAGCAGACGGACAGCATCCACACAACGCGACCCGAACCCGCAGGAAAAGAATGCATCTTTGGCTTGCAAATTGTGAGCATACAAGCTTACCGCATGATACGTTATGCCTTTGTTAACCCAAATTTCAGCAGCAGCTTGATACAGCCTTTTGTAAATACCTTCCCTATTTTCGGGTACAACTCCATGTGCATGTATCGGAACAAAAATACCCTTCGCTGCCGAGTTAAAGGCGTTATTCCAAGGGCCTTCGGCACACAAGAAACCTAACATGTTGTCGTCATCAAACATGGCTACGCCAAGCCCGTTTTCTATGAAGTCTTCAAATGCTTCATCCGGAATTGTGTCTACTTGCGGTAGTGCCGTGACAATAGATTTCTCTTCGTTATAGTTTGCAAGCGCAAGTTTCCTTGCCTGCGCTATATTGCTTTTATCAAAACCTAAAATTCTTATCATAAATTCTCTCCTTAAAGTTTGCGAAATTTTAATTTGATGCATATCTTTCAGTATACGGGCACCAAATCATACATTTCAAGCATAAAGTGCAGAGCTTTCTAGTCATTATCTCTTCTCGTTTTACTGTAACATTCCATGTTTTGCCGTGCAGGGCTTTGGTCGGACATACGTGGGCACAAATAGTGCAGTCACCACATTGCGGCGCCATTGGAATTATGCTTGTAGTAGTAAAAGGAGCCGTAGTCAAAACCTTACCAAGCATAACAGCACAGCCATACCGGTTAGTAACAAGCAGATTATTTTTACCTATAAACCCTAAGCCAGCATTAAGCGCGACTGTTTTATGAGGTAAACGTCCGAATTTCAACTTGGCGATGCTATCATAGCCTTCAGATTCCAGCTCGCCTGCCAATTTTACAGCAAGGGCATCCATTTTTCGCTCGGTATTGATAACCTCTTTTGTTTTTGGTTTTTCGTCAGCTCTTAGTGCGTTTATATATTCTTTTGATAGCGCTTTGCCAAAAAGGATTACGCATGAATATCCCTCAATAGCATCCACAGGCAACACAGAAACATCGACGAAACACACAAAATCTGCGCCTTTGCTTTTTATGTATTGCTCCCAAGTTTGGTTAAGTGCGTTGGTCATAAGACACATATAAAAACCCCCGTTTAAGGTATAAAGTACGTTTACTTTATACCTTAAACGGGGGTTTTATTCCACTATTTATTTGCTTGCCTCCAAGCAATATCACCAATAAACGGAATTTTAAAGCTCTCGTTGCTGTATGCTTTAAATATTAAAAACACCCAGCTAACAAATGCAAGTAGACTACCGATACTCAAAATTGGCCTGATAATCCAGCCTAAAATCCAACCAATTAAAGGCAACCCAGCGACGAAGCCAAGCACTACACCAATTATCATCAACGAGAAAAACCAAAGCGTTGACTGCAATGCATGGAAACGTACAAACTTATTTTCTCTCTCCATTATCAGCACTGCAAGCCCCGAAAACGGACCAAAGATATAACTTGCCGCCGCCGCGATATTTTCGCTTAAACCAAATATAGATTTCATATTAATTCCTCCTTTTGATTACATATACGACATGTTTACTCAAAAGTTTACCGCTCTCTAATACTTCTTAGCATATTGCCGGTTGCTTGCGGGCGGTGCCCCGGTGCAATTGTATTTAATTCTGATAATTTTTCATATGCCAAATCTAGCTCTTCGTTTGCGTAGTAGATAGAACCTAGCATAAACAGCGTTTCGCGCCATTGGTTTTGTGGCGTGGTATCTGCGCTCATAAATTGGAATGCAAATTCCAAATGTTCAAGCGCGAGTGTCATATTGTTATCGTTAAAACTTTGCTGTCCCTCTGCAAAATAAATGTTTGCAAGTGGCTGCGCCGAATGTTCAAAGATGTAATCCATACGCCCGATTATATCAAAAGGCAAACCGGTTCTATCGAACTCAACCAAAAGGTCGTGGGCATCCCTGTACTCTCCGTTTTGGAAAAGCCAATGCGCTTGATGAACGGTTAATATCCTGTCTTGTAAAAGTATTGTATCGCCAAACACTCGGTTTTCTGATCTAGTAAAGTTTAAATCGGCTGTAAGGTTTGCATTTTGTGTTTCTAGCTCATTTACAGCCAATGCATGGTCATCCTGCATGCGTATAATTCGGTCTTCAAGTACAAGCATGCTTGCCGCATGGTCGTTTTGCATCGAAGGCAATACTAAAAAATAAACAATGGCCGCTGTACATAACGCACCAATAACAAAAGTAATAACTCCTGCAATAGGTGTACCAAACCTGGGCGAACGTTTCTCGTTAAATGTAGCACTATACAAACCAGGCTTTGCTGCAGGAGGCCTTTTGTCCGGCGCAGAACTTGGAGTAATAATTCTCCCAGGGTCAAGAATAGCTCTATATCGCAGTGCAGTAGGGTTGGCAGAATCTATTTCCAACACTTTATCTATAGCAGAAAGCGCACGGTTTTTGTCATTTTGTATCATATAACAGAGCGCCAATAAGTTTTGGGCATCTATGAAAGTGGGGTTGTCCTCCACAGCTTTTTTTAACTGAACAATGGCCAAATCTTCATTTTTCTTGCGGATATGAAGAATGGCAGTATTGTACTTAGCTACGGCATCATTTAATTTTTCCATATAACGGGTATTTTTTTCGGCCAAAGCAAGATAGTCCTTGGCCGGGTTATCGCCTGCAAATTTATTGTCACTTATAACCCAATGGGTTAATGCTTCACCAATATGTCCAATTTCAAAAAGAGCAAGCCCCAGCAAATTTCGGGCTACCCAATTATCTTTATTTAAACCTATGCTTTTAGTTAAAAACTGAATACCCTGAGACAAGTTGCCGTTATTAAGGCTTTCGAGCCCTTTGTTGTACAGTTTTTCGGACATGCGAACAATACCCTCGTACAGCACCGTATCAACTCTGCAATAAGGGCATTTGCTGCCACTGTCGATATACTTATCGCAATTTGGGCACTGTCTCATGGCCTTTGCCTACTAGCGGTTGCTTCTCCGGCAGGGGTCTTGTTTGAAATATATTGCAATATATCCATCATGTCTTGAATTTCGTCTGTTAGTGCGTCCTCTACATCATCTACTGTTTGGATGGGCTTGTACCTTAACATTTCCTCTTTAAAATCTAACATATTCTCTCAGCCCTTTCTTTTGAAAAACATTCTACCATATTCGCTAAAAAGCGCAATGAATACAGTGCATTTGCTTATATAATATCCCGCTTTTTTTTGCGTATGCAATACTATAAAAAGAAAGCCACGGATTACACGGATAAGAACTTTGATTAACACGGATAAAGCAAATATTTTAATCCGTGTTAATCCTGCCTTTTATCCGTGTAATCCGTGGCTTTCTCTTATGCCTTTATCGCAGTCAATATTTCCACGGTCAGTTTACATGAAATTTTCGATGCTTTAGACAAGTTTTCAAAAAAGGCGTTGTGACCTTTTGACTCTGCTGTGTCGGTAATTGTTCGTACTGCTATGTATGGGACATGATTAACATAACAAGTATGCGCAATACTTGCCGTTTCCATATCAACAGACAGGGGCGAAAAAGCTAAGTTAATTTCATCCCTGCCGTTGTCTTCTATAAAGCTGTCGCCTGTTACCATTCTGCCCAAGTGGATTTTTTGTTTCAGTTTTGTTGCCGCTTTTTTTGCCAACGTCACCAGCTTTTCATCTGCTTTAAAATAAACGGACGGTATCCAAGACGAAACACCGGTTAGCACACCCTCTGCCACATCGTGGCACACAGCCTCTGTAGAAATTACGGTATCGAAAATTTGCAAATTGGCATCCATACCACCGGCTGTACCGGCATTTATCATATGTGTTACACCATATGTATCAATTAGAACTTGCGTGGCAATTGTTGCATTGGTTTTGCCTACGCCGCAGAACAATGCCGCAATTTCTACGCCATTAATTAAACCCTCATAAACAGTAAGCATTGACTTTATGCTTTGTTTAGGGCTTTCAAGTATTTCGAGAAATGGTGCAAGTTCCAATTCTACTGCGCAAATTATTCCTATTTTCATCATGTATCACCTCACACTGTCCGTTTTCGGAGGCCTTTTTTGTACACACTATATCTTGAGATATTTAAGAGCACACCTATCATTGCCATACTTACAACCAGTGACGTACCACCATAGCTTATAAATGGCAGGTTAACTCCCGTATTTGGGATACTGTTTGTAACAACCGCAACGTTAATAATTGTCTGGATTCCGATAGCAAACACAATGCCAAATGCAGTCATGGAACTAAAGGTGTCGGGCGCATTCATAGCAACTAAAATGCCGCGCCAAACAAGTATGCCAAATAATAAAAGTATAATAAATGCCCCAAAGAAGCCGAGTTCTTCTATAACAATAGCAAAAATAATGTCGTTATGTGGCTCCGGTACAAATGAAGCCTGTCGGCTGCCGCCCAGGCTTAAACCAAACCAACCACCGCTGGCAATTGCAAACAACGACTGTATCGTTTGAAAACCACGCCCCAGATGGTCAGACCAAGGATTTAACCATGCACCAAATCTGCCACCACGCCAGCCATCGCCAAAAAAGTATTGGAATGCCAGGTATGCACCAATCAAACCGCCGCCGCCTACGCCGCCTACAAGTACCAAAGACCAAAACTTTGGACTGGCAACAGCAACCATTGCAACGCCTATGGCGGCTACGATAATAGCAACACTAAGCCCCCCTGGTGCCGCAATTAAACCGGCCATTATTGCCGCAATGCCACCCAAGAAAATAATACCCGTCCACGTTCGTGTCATTTTTGGGTAACGCTCTATCATAAATGCAAGCATGAAAATAAGAGCCGGGCGGGCAAGTTCCGAAGGCTGGAAGTTACCAATAACAGGCAGCGTAACCCACCTTTGTGCACCGCCGGCGGCGAAGCCTATTACAATTACAGCAACCAAAAGCCCAAGCGCAACAAAATAACCCCACGGAGCCAAAGGGCGAATTAATTCATAGCTAAACCTTGCCAAAAACCACATTACACCAAAACCAATTGCGGCAAACAAAACTGTACCGCGCACAAAACGGTGCGGGTCATCAAAGCGCAAAGCCGCCATTGCAGAACTGGCAGAACCTATCATAATAACGCCAAACAAAACCAAAGCCGCTACAACACCAAAAATAACTATATCCGGGGAACCTACATACCGTATTTCGGACTGTACTGCCGGCGACTCTTCTCTTTGGCGTATGTCCGGCTTACGGCGGGGCCTTTGCATAACACCTTCGTATTGGCTTTCCCTTGCTCTATTCTCTCTTGTCCTCGTCACAGTTTTGCCCCCTTAGCACATATTCTTTGAACAAATCCCCGCGCTCTTCAAAATTCTTAAACATATCAAAACTAGCACATGCAGGGGAAAATATAACTTTCCAATTTGGTTTAGCTTTGCTTTTTGCTATAGAAACAGCATCTTCTAAGGAATTTGCCTTTATGCATGAAGTAAAACCCAAACGGCTGCAGGTGTCAATAATCTGCCCGGCCGTTTCCCCAATAAGAATAACTTCGTCTACTTTTCCCGGGAAATGATTCACCCATGGTGTAAAGTCTGTTTTTTTGTCGTAACCGCCTGCGATAAGAATTACTTTGCCGGTTTCGTTATCTATTGCTTTAATTGCAGAATCTACATTTGTGGCTTTTGAATCGTTGTAGTATTCCGTGCCGTTAATTGTTGTTACGTATTCCATGCGGTGGGGTACGCCCTTAAAGGTCGTTAAAACTTCTGCAATAATTTCCGGCGGTGCTCCCGCTAAAAGGGAAAGCGCCGTTGCTGCCAGGGCGTTTTCTATCATCGGTTTTATTTTTGAAACTTCGACTATTTTTGTAAGCATAGAATTGTGACGGAAACAGATAAACCCGTCTTGGACGAAAGCGCCTTCTTCCAAAACCTCTTTTGAGAAAAATACAGTTTTGCCCGGCGGTTTCATTTCCCGGGTAATATGGTTGTCGTAGTTTAAAACTGTAGTGTCGTTTTTTGTTTGGTTTTCAAATATCCTGCTTTTCATGGCTATGTAGTTTTCCATGGTGTGATGGCGGTCTAAATGGTCTTCGGTAATGTTTAACACTGCGGAAATAGCAGGCTTGAATGCCGCAATTGTTTCCAGTTGAAAACTTGAAATTTCTGCAACTACTAAGTGTTCATGGGAAATTGTAGACACCAACTCGGTTAGAGGCGTACCAATATTGCCACCAACAACTGTTTTACCGTTATGGCGCTGCATAATTTCTCCTACCAAAGAGGTCACAGTTGTTTTGCCGTTTGTGCCGGTTATCGCAATCATTGGTGCCGGGCACAGGCGATATGCAAACTCTGCCTCGCCCCACACAGGTATGCCCAGGCGTTGCGCCTTTTGCACAAATGGCGCATATACAGTAATACCTGGGCTTATTATTACGAAGTCGAAATCCTGAACCATACCATCAGGTTCTACGCCCAAGTATTGTATTATGCCGATAGGGCAATAACCCCCCCACTCTATTTTATGATTCCTATCCTGCACGACAGTTACTGCGTCCATTTCAGTTAAAACTTTTGCCACCGAAATGCCGCTTTTTGCCATGCCACACACTAAAACTTTTTTGTCTTTAAACATATCAAAACCCCTGCAATGCTAAATACCCAAGCAAACAAGCCATGGCAGTTATTACACAGAAAAATGCTACAATTTTTGTTTCCGACCAGTCGCTAAGTTCTAACGAAGGATGAAATGGCGCCATTTTGAAAAATCGCTTGCCTTTTGTAACCGTAAAATAAACGACCTGTATCATTACCGACGCAGTTTGGATTACATAGATAACCGCTACAATCACCAAAAATAGCGGCATCTGCAACATTAATGCAACAGCCGCTACAAATCCACCAAGCGCAAGCGAGCCCGTGTCGCCCATAAATATCTTGGCCGGATGCGAATTAAACAATAAAAAGCCCATTAAACTACCAACGGCCGCACCGGCAACCGGTAAAACAGGCGACTCAAATATCCAAGCAGCAAACATAAAAAACACAGCAATTATTGCCGTAACGCCCGCGGCAAGGCCATCCAAGCCATCCGTAAGGTTTGCGCCGTTGCTACAGGCTAGGAAAACAAATACCGCAAAAATAGGGAACACAAAGCCCAAGTTAATTGTCAGTTCCGGAAAAAACGGAATTAAAATTTCTGTTGTATAACCGGGTAAGGTTTGCCAATACAACACAAAGCCAATTGAAACAACAAGCAGCCCCAACATCTTTTGCCAAGCCCTAAGCCCCAGCGAGCGTTTTTTTGTGATTTTGATAATATCATCTAAGAAACCAATCGTGCCAAAACCCAGGGTTGCCAAAACAACAGCCAAAGCGTGCGGGTTGTTGCGCATGAAAATAGCTGCCGCAAGCAAAAAGCTGATAATAATCATAATGCCGCCCATGGTTGGGGTGCCCGCTTTTTTCAAGTGGGACTTTGGCCCGTCGCCCCTAATTTGCTGGCCAAATTTTAATTTTCTAAGCGAAGGAATAAGGATGGGGCACAGCACTATGTTCGCCAAAAATCCGATTAATACCGCATATATTGCAGAATTCATAGAGTAATTCACGGTTAACCTCCGTACTATTGTAGTTTTGTAATTATTCGCTCAAAAGCCATCCCGCGGGACGCCTTTATTAAAACAATATCGTCCTCTTTAAGTAGATGCATTCCAGCCGTGATAAATTCCTCTACGGTTGAGAAGTAAATCTTGTTAGTGTGTGGGAAGGAATCATACATATGCTTGGATAGGCCACCCACAGCTATAAACAAATCCAAACCCGCCTCGCCCGCGAATGCGCCTACTTCTTTGTGCCGTTCTTCGGCTACATGGCCAAGTTCGTTCATGTCGCCAAGTATTGCCACTTTGCGCCCTTTTTCTGTCGCAAGAATTTTTATGGCTTCTTTCATTGATGCGGGATTGGCGTTGTATGCGTCGTTTATTATTGTTTTATTGCCAATTTTCTCAACCGTTAACCTGCCGGCGGGCGGGGCGAATGTTTCAAAGCCCTTTGTAATTTGTTCGGGTGTGCAGCCAAGTTCGATACCAACGGCCACAGCCAGTAGTGCATTTTTTACCATGTGCGCGCCGGGTAGCGGCACGGTTATATTTACATCTTGCCCCGCCCAGTTAAACTTGCATTCGGTTTTTTCCAAACCCACGGGCGTTGTAAGCAATATATTTTCGTTTGAAGGGTATTTGGCTATAAAGGGCTTTACCTTTATAGCGGCTATTGCCCCGGTTAAAAGGGGGTCGTCGCCGTTTAGGATTACTGTGCCGTTTGGCTTTAAGCCGTCCACAATTTCCAGTTTTGCGTTAAGTATGCCTTCTCTGTTTTCAAAATTTTCGATATGGGCGTCGCCTATGTGGGTTATAACGGCTATGTCCGGTGCACCTGTTAGGCTTAATTCATGGATTTCACCCCCGTGGTTCATGCCCATTTCTAGCACCAATGCCTCGTCGCCTTCTTCCAATTGGAAAATGGAAAGCGGCAAACCAATATCGTTATTAAAGTTTTTCATTGTTTTTTTAGTTTTATATTTTTGTTCCAAAATGCCTGCAATCATGTCTTTAGTGGTGGTTTTGCCGGCACTGCCTGTTATGGCGACCACTTTTATATCAAACAACCGCCTGTAGTAGCCGGCTAAATCCATAAGGGCTTTGCGGGTGGAGTTTACGATGATAAGCGGAATATCTGCCGCCATTTCTACTTCCGAAAGGGCACATACGGCGCCTCTTTCGGCGGCATTTTGTATGTAATTGTGTCCGTCAAAATTTTCGCCTTTGATGGGCACAAAAAGTGCACCGGGTATAATGGTTCTTGTATCAGTAGAAATGCTTGTAATCGTTTGCTTTAAGGGATTAACTAACTTACCGCTTACCGCGGTGGCAATTTCATATAAAGACAATTTCATCTTAATGCCTCCATTGCAGTGTCATAGTCGCTAAAAGGGTATTTCACCCCGTTTATTTCTTGATAATCCTCGTGGCCTTTACCTGCAATGATTAAAGCATCGCCGGGTTTTAACATTTTTACCCCTTTAAAAATTGCGTCCCGGCGGTTTTCGCAAGTTTCGTAAGCGGTGCCGGTTGGTTTAACGCCAGCTTCTGTTTGGGCAATTATTTCAAATGGGTCTTCTGTCCTTGGGTTGTCTGAAGTGATGATGCAATAATCAGACAAGCGGCCAACTATTTCGCCCATTATCGGGCGTTTGGTTTTATCACGGTCGCCACCACAGCCGAATAGTGTAATGACTTTGCCCTTAGCAAACTCCCTTACGGAAGTGATTATGTTTGTTAACCCATCCGGAGAATGCGCATAGTCTACCAAAATGTGCGCGCCCAAATTATTTGGCACAGACTGAATACGCCCAGGCACCCCGGAAAGCGTAGCCACAGCATGCTTTATGCCTTCGATATGGCAACCCAAAGTTTGTGCCACACCAATGGCCGCAAGAATGTTATACACATTAAACTTACCTGCAACCGGTAATTTGTACTTTGTGCCGCCAAGCTCGAATGATGAACCATCTAGTAAATACTCTAAATTTGCCACTTTAAGGTCTGCGTTTTTTTCTAGCCCGTAGGTTAGATACGGGTCACTACCGTGGTGCTTTAACATAATTTGTGTATATTCGTCATCTGTATTAACCACTGCAAATTTGCTTTGCGCAAAAAGCTGTGCTTTTGCAAGTGCGTAATTTTCCATAGTGCCGTGGAAATCTAAATGGTCTTGGGTTAGGTTGGTGAAAACGCCAATTTCAAAGGAAAGCCCTTCCATTTTGTAAAGTGCAAGCGCATGCGATGTAACTTCCATTACAACATCGGTTACGCCAAGTGATAGCATTTTTTCAAAAATAAGATGTAGTTCGATGGGGTCGGGCGTGGTGGATGTGGCAAACTCTATATCAAGCGGTTTGTCTCCTACTTTTATGCCCACTGTGCCGATAAGGCCGGTTTTGCGGCCGAGGTTGCGCAATATTTCTTCTATAAAATAAGTAGTAGTGGTTTTACCGTTTGTGCCTGTTACGCCAATAAGGCGCATTTTTTTTGCCGGGTTGCCGTAGAAATTTGCGGCGATGTATGCCATGGCTTGCCTTGTGTTTGTTACCTGGATGACGGTTACATTTTCGGGCAGTTCTACCGGAATATCTTCCAGCAAGATTGCAACGGCACCGCTTGCTACAGCTTGGTTTATGTAATCGTGTCCGTTGCTGTTTAATCCCTTTAGGCATATAAAGAATGAACCCGCCGTTACCTTGCGTGAATCAATGGTAAGAGCGGCAATCTCCTCGCCTGCTCCTGCTTGAATTAGTTCGTACGATACACCATTAAGTAGACTTATAATTTTCACAAAACCAACCTCCTAAAATCGTTGCAAACCCGCGCTGCAAGCTGTGCCGTAAGCTTTTGACCAAAAAAACAATAATGGGACTTGGTATCAAATTTATAATGCCGGGTTGTTATAATCGTTATTATTGATGAAAATATCGCAATTCTTTTCAGGCTTGTATTCCTTTAAATATCGCATATTCTACAAGTGGTAGCCTGAATAACAACACGCCCTCAATCAGCACAATAGTTTCGTTGTCAATCCGATAATGCATTAAATTTTCGTACATATCCGTATCAAGATTAAGGCACAGCACGGATTTGTCGATGCTTTCACCTCTTCTTAATGGCTCAAGTATTTCGCTTATAACCTGCTGGTAGTTGAAAGCATTATTATAATTTCGCGCAGGTTGTGAAAATCGTCAATATGCACAACTTGATTTTTTACACCAATAGATGTGAGATATTCTGCATATTTTTTTGTGAAGACTGTCTTCCCAGAAGTATCTACGCCATTGATGCCAATTATGCGTTTACCCTTATCGACCAATTCTGTAGTGATTTTCTGAAATACTTCTATCACGCAAAGTCCTCCTACATGAAATGGCAATACTCCGCCTGTTAAGCTTTGCCACGGGCCTCGGCACGGGCTCTGCCCGCACGGCGGCGACAATCACCTTTTACAAAAAAACAAAATGAGACATTGTATCAAATTCGGGTTTTAAAACTAACCCTCTTGCATTGTTTTGAGGGAGAACACGTTATGATACCGGCGGGTGGAGTAAGGGCTTTTGTCCTGAGCGATTGCCGGGTGTTCACACGGAATTGCCTAAGCGTGCGCTCTGCGCCGCTTGGGTGATTCTGGGTGGATACACGGTACCAGCGCAGGGCAAAAGCCCTTACTCCACCCGCCGCGCACTAGCCAAAAACTAATTATCCCTCGAACCGAACACTAACCAATTTAGAAATCCCCTGCTCCTCCATAGTAACCCCATACATATAATCCGCCGCTTCCATGGTTCCCTTCCGGTGCGTAATAATTATAAACTGTGTACCCTTAGCATATTCCTTCAAATAAGAAGCAAAACGCGTAACATTGGCATCATCCAACGCAGATTCAATCTCATCTAACACACAAAACGGCGACGGCTTTAGCCGCAATATCGAAAACAGCAAAGCAATTGCAGTAAGTGCCCTTTCCCCACCAGACAGCAACATAAGATTTTGTAGCGATTTACCCGGCGGCTGCGCAATTATCTCTATCCCGGATTCCAAAACATTGTCTGTATCCAATAACCTTAACGACGCCTTGCCGCCGCTGAACATCTGCTTAAACACCTCTTCAAAGTGCTGTGCAATAAGTTTAAACTGGCTGGCAAACTGTTCTTCCATTTGATGTGTTAAATTTTCGATAAGCTCGTTTAACGAAGATTCAGCTTTTAAAATATCATCCCGTTGCGATGTTAAAAATTCGTAGCGGGATTTTAATTGCTTGTAAGCCTCTATTGCACCCACATTTACATTTGTAAGTGTGGCAAGTTCTGCCTTTAACTCCTGCGCAACTTTTTTTAATGCGGTATCGGGCACATCAATTGTTTTGTATTGCAAAGCCTGCTGGTACGTAAGATTATATTCTTCATAAATTTCGTCATGCAGGCGGCGGCTGTTCGTATCTAAGCTTTCTTTGCGGGCCTCCAAACGGGTAAGTTCCTTTTCCACTTTTGCAGTAGAATCTACATAATTGCGCTCGTCTGCCTCTGCTTTGGCTATGGCTTTTTCCAATTCTGTTTTTTGCGTTTCGGCAGAGGTTTGAGTAGTGCGCGTTTCCGACTGGCTGGCTTTCAGAACTTCAATTTCCGTCAACAACGCCTCCCGCTCCGCTTTGGTTTCTTCTGCCTTAGTTTCTGCGATTTCCTTTTCACTGCGCAGAGTAGTAATTTCTTGACGCAACGTTTCTCGTTCCCCTGTTAAGCGGTCGATTGTTTTTTCTGCCTGCTCTCGTCTTTCTGTTTGGCGGCTTATTGTTATTTTTAGTTCCGTTACTGTGTCGGATTCTTCTGTTTGCTCTTGGATGCGCTTTTCTATTTGCGCCTTGTATTGCTCCAAATTTTCTTGGGCTTTTGCAGCCTCTTCTTCTTGTACTTTTAGCACATCTTTTGCTTGGCGGATAATTTGGTTTTGCTCAATTAAGCGGGTCATAATTTTTTCGTTTTCTTCATTGTATGACGCAGCGAGGGAATTTAGGTTATTAAGAGTTTCGTTGGCGGTGTTTAGTTTATCTTTTAACCTTTCGGTTTCTAATGTTAACTGCTGCTCTTTTTCTTTGGCGGTGTTTAGTGTTTCCTCCGTAGTTTTGCGTTTTTCCCGCAAAGAAGTTGTGTGGGCGGCAAGTTCAGACAGCTCCGCTGTTAAAGTTTCTACTTGCTGCTTTAATTCTTCCAACTGACGGGCGCGGCCTACGATACCTGTTGTTTGGCGGGTTGTGCCACCGCCGGTAATGGCACCGCCAGGGCTTAAACGCTCGCCATCCAGCGTTACAATTTTATAGGAATAACGATGCTTTTTATTCAACGCCAAGGCATTGTCCATGTTATCTACAATTAAAACATCGCCTAAAAGCTGGGCAATAACTTGCTCGAATTCCGTATCGTATGTAACCAGTTCGGATGCTATGGCAACAAAACCCGGCTCGTTTTTAACAGCGGCTGCATTAATAGTCCTGCCCTTTACAGCCGTTAAGGGAAGAAACGTTGCCCGCCCGCCCTTTGTTTCTTTTAACATATTTATAGCAAGTTTTGCGTCGTTTTCTGTTTTGGTTACGATATTTTGCGCCGCACCGCCTAGGGCTGTTTCTATCGCAATCTCGTATTCTTTTTGTACGCCCACAAGTTCGCCCACGGCACCGCAAATGCCTGCAAAACGCTGGTCTGTTGCCTTTTTGCGCAATACATTTTTTACACTTTGATAAAAACCTTCGTGCTGGGCCTCTAGGTTTGCAATGGCTTTGTAGCTTCCGCTTGCAATTGTGAGTTTCTCCTGTGTTTTGCGCTGCGTATTTTCCGCCTCTTCTGTTTGCTCGGATAATTGGTTGTAGGCAGAAGTATATGCCTCTACGGAGCTGTGCGCCCGCTCCAGTTCACTTTGGTACGACAATAAGGCCTGTTCGGCCTCTTTAGCTACATGCGCATGCGCCTCTACTTTAGAATCGTGATTCTCTATTTCAATATCTAGCGCTTCTTTGTCTTCTTCTAAGCGTATGTAGGCGTTTTCTGTTTCTGTTACATCTGCACGACAGTCGGCGCTCTTGGCATGTGCACCAATGATTGCTTGGTTTAGCTTTTCTATTTCGGTGTTGCTTTCCTTTAAAATTGCATCTATGTGTGCGGAAAGATTTGTGTGCTCTATTAACTCGCGGTTTAATTTTTCGAGTTCTGTTTTCAGACCGCTATGATTTTCTTCTTCCTGTACCAGTTCGTTTTGCTTGTCTACAAGTGTTTTTTCTCGCTTTTCAATTTCAGTAATTAATCTTGCACGCTCGAATATAAGTTGTTGGCGGCGGCTTTCTAAAAGGTTGCTTTCGCCTTCTTTTTTCTCGATGTTAGTTGTAATTTCAAGTAAATTTTCATTTGCGCTTTTGTATTCTTGGTCTGTGTGTGCAACCTTTTGTTTTAGGCTCTCCCCTGCTGCTCTGGCTTCGTGCAATAGGCGTTTGCCGTCTTCAAACTGGGATGTTGTATTCACCAAAACGGTTTCGATATGCTCTAACTCGTTTTGGATTTTAATTATTTCGTCCAAGAAAATATTTATGTGAATGTTCTTGTATTTATCCCTAAGGTCTAAGTAGCGCTTTGCCTCTTCGGATTGAGTTTCCAGTGGCGGCAGCTGCTCTTCTATATCGTAGATAATATCGTCTACACGTTCGCGGTTTTGTTTTTCGCGCTCTAGTTTGGACAACGCCTCGTTGCGGCGGGTTTTGAATTTACCTATGCCCGCGGCTTCTTCAAAAACCATGCGTCTATCTTCTGAACGCAGGCTAAGGATTTCGTCTATTCTACCCTGGCCGATAATCGAGTAGCCGTCGCGCCCCACGCCGGTATCCATAAATAGCATTTGAATATCTTTTAGGCGGCAAATTTCTCCGTTAATGGAATATTCACTTTCGCCCGAGCGATACACGCGACGCGCTACAGAAATTTCTGGGAATTCCAATGGCAAAAGCCCCTCGGAATTATCTATGCGCATAATAATTTCCGCATAGCCCAACGGCTTGCGGTGGGCTGTGCCCGCGAAAATAACATCTTCCATTTTGCCGCCGCGCAGCTGCTTGGCGCTTTGTTCGCCAAGCACCCAGCGCAAAGCGTCTGCAATGTTGGATTTACCACTTCCATTTGGGCCCACAACAGCGTTTAGGCCGGATGAAAGTTCTAATATTGTACGGTCGGCAAAGGATTTAAAACCGACCAGCTCTAACTTTTTTAAATGCATGAAAAACTCCTAAAGTCAAAGGATGTGGCCACGGATTTCACGGATTAAAAGATTTGATTAACACGGATAAAACAAAAAATCCGTGTTAATCCGCTTTTAATCCGTGAAATCCGTGGCTATCCTTTTTATATCTTAGACTCTGTCTAATATTTTTGCGTAGCAAAATAGATTATGCTATAATGACAATCATAAAGCAAGACAAAAACCTAAGGAGGCGGTTCAAATGGTTAAATTTTTAGCCGGACTAAAGGGCGAGGGCAAGTCTCGCAAGCTAATTGACATGGCAAACGCAACTGTAAATGTATCAGATGGGAACATTGTGTATGTAGATGACGACATAAGGCACATACACGACCTGCACCGTAATATAAGATTTGTAGAAACTAAAAAAGGGCTTTTAAGCAACTGCCGCGAATTTGTAGGATTTGTTTTAGGAATTTTGTCTCAAAACAGCGATATTACGCATATTTATGTAGACGGTTTAAGCAATGTTGTTTGCAGCATATGCGACACTACTCCGGATGCGGAAGAGTTAAAAGAATTGAAAGCCCGCTTAGATAAGCTGGCGAAAGAAGAAAATGTAGAATTTATCTTATCCATACATTGCAACAAAGACGATTTGCCGGAAGAATTAAAATCTGCCTTAATCTAAAACCTAAGGGGATGTAATAAATGAATTACATAAAAAAAGTGCGAAAAATCTTTAAACGAAAATTCGCACTTTTTTTATATGCTAGGAAATTGCTCCGCAATTTCGCTGCAGCCTGTCGGAAAAAAAGCGGCAGAGCCGCTTTCTTGCTTTTTTTAATTTTTGCATTTTTTCCTTTACTGGGGCAAAATTGGGAGCGTACGTTTGTGCATACAAACCGCACATTGGCAGTCCCTGTTATTGCCCTGCATGAAGAACCGGAAGAAGAAATTACATACGAACCCGACCCGGTAATTATACTTTGTGCAACCAGCGGTACATATTTTGATATAAACACAGGCAAAATTATTTTCCCAAGTGAGCTTGGAGAAATTTCTGTTACACCAAGTAATACCTTTTATACTCACGAAATTGTTTTGAAAAATATAACATTAGAAAGTGGGCACCACCTGCTGGTACAAGCAAGCCCGCTTATTTTTAGCGTAGAAACAAATAGCAACATTTTACGCATACACACGCGCCCTGCCGCTTACATACATATTGGAGAAAATTACATCCGGCCTGTAAATATCCATGATGTGTACCATACAATTATTGTGCTGGACCCGGGACATGGCGGAATAGATACCGGAGCGATAAACGTACTTGGGCGCAACTACCAACAAGAGGCAGACATTGTACTGGCTATATCCAACATGGTTATAGCAATATTTGATGAGCCGGGTGTGCTTATTATCCCCACCCGTACCCAGAATGTTTTTGTAAACAACACGGACAGATACCGCCTAGCCAACCGCATTGCAGATTATTTTATTTCTATACATACAAATGCGTATGCCAACAATAGAGTAGCAACGGGAATGCTAACCCTATACGGCACAGCAGAAGGCAGCAGCCAATTGGCGCAAAAATTGCAAGACGCATTGGTGGAAACACTGGAAAGCCACGACCGCGGTATAGAATATGCAGAATTTAGAATACTTAGGGGTTCTGTAGTGCCGGTTGCGTTGCTGGAGTTATTGTTCCTTTCTACCCCTAGCGAAGCACGACGGTTAATAGATGAAGAAGTTCAATTAATGATAGCGGAAACCATTGCCGAGGTTCTGCGGGATATTGCAGCAGATAGACAGGATAAAACCGCCGATAGACACAATGTATGGAGGTCTTGGACACGCATTGAAAGCGTTAATAGTGTGGTTAACCAGTAACTTTTTTTACAACATGTATAAACCTTCCTATGGCGGTAAATACTAAAAACGTACTTACCAACGGGAAAGGAGGCCAAACCACATGGACAACAAGAAAAAAACCACCACCGAAGCAAACACAAAAGCAAAATCCACCAGAACCGAGTTTGCAGATGATATGACAAACTGCAACGATCCAAAGAGCCATAAAAATAGCAAGTAGTGTAAGCCTTAAAAGAAAGGCCGCGGATTACACGGATAAAAACCGATTAACACGGATTAATCCGTGCAAATCCTTCTTTAATCCATGTAATCCGTGGCCTTTCTTTTTTCGATTTTCAAAAAGTGCTTGCATTTGAGAATTGCATATGCTAGTATATATGAACCGGCGCGGAATGGAGCAGTCTGGTAGCTCGTCGGGCTCATAACCCGAAGGTCGTAGGTTCAAATCCTGCTTCCGCAATTGATTAAAAGCCTTGAAAACACTATGTTTTCAAGGCTTTTTTATTTCTAACGGATTGGTTATGTTTTTTCGTACATCTAACACTTTATTTTCTCATGCAAATACGCCTACTTAATTTAATGCAATTCAATTTCAGCAAAAACTTTATCGCCTTGATTTACCATACTTCTGCACCCACTGGTTTTCCCCAATCTATCTTCTCTGGAGTATGCATCAAATAAATAAAGCCGATTCCATAGCGGAGTCGGTTTTTATTTTGCGTATTTACATATGCTATTATATGTGCTATCGTTACTGTATGAGGTGGAAGTAATGAATATAACAATCAGCAAGCAAGCTAAGAAATATTTAGACAAATGCGACAGAAAAACATACAACCGCTTGAGGTTAGCCATTGATGGCTTGGCCACATTTGACGGCGATATTGTAAAGCTACAAGGGCGTGAGGAGGAATATAGATTAAAAAAACCACCATACAGGATAATTTTCACCCACAGGCGTGGGAGTACCAATATTCATGTAGAAGGCATCTACCCTCGTGGCGATGCTTATAAGAAAGGATGATATTATGGCAACTTTAACGCATGAACAACTACAGGCGAAAATAGCAAGCATTCCCGAAGTCACGCCTGATGAAATTGATTTGGCAATGTTATCAGAAATTGATTCTGAGCAATCCGATGAGTATACGTTATGGGAAAATGTGAAAGCTGAACGCACTTTCAATGGCCATATCTCCCTACGCATACCTAAAGACTTGCATAGGGCATTGGTAGACATGGCTAAAGAGCAAGGCGTAAGTCTCAACCAATATTGCTTATATAAGCTGGCAAGCGGATAAATATTTGTTCCAGCAATGTTCCAGAAAAGCAATATGTAACTCCCATAACCCGAAGGTCGTAGGTTCAAATCCTGCTTCCGCAATTAATTAAAAGCTCGAAAGCACTATGCTTTCGAGCTTTTTTTGTTTCTGCAAATCACCTATTTATTGAAGTACTCGTTATACAGTTGCACCAAGCGAGGATGTGCTTTGAAAATAGGGCTCTTTAATGTTTCACTTTTTAATTTCCCATAGTATATTTCGCCTTCGCCTTCTTGCTCATGGTTGCAAACAAACTCCAACCCAAACGTCTTGCATAGTTTTCTTCCTGCGTCTGAATATCCGTTAGCACACCACTCAATCAAATAATGACCAGATTCTGCATATGCTTCAAGTTGTTCAATAAAAGCACGTATAAGCATCAAAAAGTTTTGCATTGTTCTATGCTTTGGAGAAACTACAATATCAAGAAAATAGCCTTTATGCTCACTCGAGACTTTCATATCATCCAATGCTTGCAAAGTAATATCGGCTTCATGCAGCTTCCCTTGCTTGGCTATATCAAAATATTTATCTGTGAGCACCAAAAAAGTCCAAAAACCGCAAATTTCATTGCCTATAACAAGCATTTTTGTATTTTTTGGATACGCCCTGTCTATTTCATCCCACTGATCTAATTCGCCCATATGGTCTGACGATACTTCGCCAAGCGTGTCGTATATTAATTCTTCCATTTTTTTCTGCATTTCTGTGGGCGTAAACAATTTTTGAGCCGCAGATATATCAAGAATTTTTGGGCCAATATCAATTCCAAAAATTTTTTTATCGGTAGCTCCATTTTTATTAACTCTCACTTCGCTTTGCCACTCCTTTTAATGACCGAAATCATACTGGTAATTTCGCCTTTTATCTTGTTTTCTGACAAGTTCGTTTTTTCCTGCTCGTAAATATCATTGTGGCCCAACAACCCATCAATCATATCTTCTTCGCTTAGTATCGCTTGTGAATCGGCATTATTTGTGTCATCAATGTCTAATAGTTCCGTCTCAATTGTTAGCAGCATCTCATTTACATCGGGAAGGAACTTATCGCTCTCCAATGCTTTTTTAGTCTTAAGCTCGTGCCAAGCATTGTAAGTTTCCAACGTTTCGTACAAGCGCAATAAATCCTCATACCATTCATATCTGCTTAACAATACAATTTTTAATGAGCTGACGGCCCCATGATATACAGGCATTTTTATAGGCGAGAGCAGTAATTTACTGCCACCTTTATGTATGCCGGCAATCGTGTCTTTTACTGCATCTAATTCGGATTTTATTTTGGACTTGAGATATTCCGCTTCCTTAAAATTCTTACGGTTTTCATGCCAATGTTGGCCTATAAGTGCCAAAGCAACGCCAATTGAAGTAGCGAGAACACTGCCAATGAAAGAAAAAATATAGCTCATATTTCTCCCCCTGCTATCAAACTTTTTTATTTACACCAACAATACGGCCAAGGTGTGCTATATTTAAAAAAAGGAGCGTATGCAAATGCTAAAACTAATAAACATAACCGACTTATACCACCCCCACCAAGACCCGGGCGATAACTTTGACCTAATAATGCCATATGGCCTACCGGATGTGGATATGCAACTAATCATTTTGGATTGCACCGCAAAATTCCGCGAGCCATATGCCCACCATGCCGAGTGGCCGGATACAAACGGCCCCCGAGAGCCGGGAATCATTCCCGTCACGCAATTAAATTACATTTTCAACCGCAACATACCCTACGGCGTGAGCCCTTTTGAACTTATGCAGTCAACCAACGACAAAATGGAGCATATCCCCGCTTACCAAAACCAAGGCGCTAACATGCTGCTTTCCACCCTGGAAAAAAGCGACAGCCCCATGGATATTTCCGTTTTTGGTTCGCTACGCTGTTTGGCGGTGGCATACAACCGCAACCCTGCGCTGTTGTTGGAAAAAGTGCGGATGGTACACATCAGCGCCAGCTCCTCCACCCCGGATTATCTGGAATGGAACGTACTGCTGGACCCTCACGCTTTTGTATGTATAATGCGTTCGCCGCTGCCCATAACGCTGTACCCTTGCAAAACAGGCACAGGCGATTTTACACCTGATAAATTTTGCACATTTTGGTCGCTAAACAACCTGGAGTTTGTAAGAAAAATGAGCAAACAGTTGCAAAACTACTTGTCCTACGCATTTAACAAAACCCTGCGGCACGACTTTTTGCGCGCAATGGATGAAGAACCCACAGGGCTGGAAAATTTTTGCCACCTGCAACATAATGTATGGGAAACTGCCATTTGGATAGAAATGACCGGGCGCAAATTGGTGGAACACGCAAACGGCGAGTTTGCAATAATCCCTGCCGTGGAAGTTGCCCCGGGCGATAAAATTTATGTTACCGAAAACATACCCTGTAAGTTTACCGTGCAAGACACAGGCACATACGAGTTTGTACAATGCCCAGCAGGCGAAACGAATAAATTTATGCATAAAATTAACGACCCGCTTGGCCAAGAAAAAGCGCTGAACCAAGCACTTGGTAAGTTGTACGCAACGTTTAGGCCATAATAGTCCAAAATGCGACCAATTTGTTTTTTTTGATAAAAGCGCTCCAGCCCGCATTACATAAGGGTTTGTGTGTTTTTATTTGGCATGTTGGTAGCTAACTCCAGGGGTTATCGTACCGACGCGCTCTTTCAATAACTCGCTTACGGTTACCATTTCGTAACCCAGGCGAGTTAATTCAGGGATGAGTTTCTCCACGGCTTCGTAAGTATGGTTGCGCGTGTCATGCATCAGAATTATCGAGCCATCGCACACTTGGCTCATTACATTTTCATATATAACGGAAGGTTCTATTTCGCTCATCCAATCTTTTGTGTCAATATCTGCTTCAATTAATGCATAACCTAAGCTGCCAATGATTTTTTTCGTTTCATCGTTAGCATTAAAATACGGGGCGCGCATAAACGGCGGTAATGGCTTGTCGATTATTTCATTAAGCAGGTTATCAGTTTTTGTTATTTGCGCGATTACTTCCGCCTCTGTTATTTCGGATAAAAAGGGATGGTCGTAAGAATGGTTGGCGACCTCATGCCCGTATTCTAACGTACGTAGAATACGGGCTTTATTTTCGTTTTCATGCAGGCGGTTGCCCAGCACAAAAAACGTTGCGTGGCCGCCATGCTTTGCAAAGCAGTTTAGTAAAGAATCTGTTACGGCGGTAGGGCCGTCGTCAAAAGTAAATGCTATTTTCATTTTCATACACGCTACCAACTTAACCGCGACGCAGTAACAATATCTTTCCAGCGGTTACAGTGGGCGTTTATATCCCCTACTATGTCGCCGGTAAAGCCAAGGCGTTCGGATTCTAGCTCGTCTAGCTTTTCAACTTTTCCATCAAGGTATGCTTTTATGCGCCTTGCAGCAGCGTCCAGCCTTGTTTGTATTGCCCCTATTCGTATTTGTATAACTTCTAACCCATGCGGTTTGTTTTCAGTGTTCCACTGGTCTTCAAAGCCGTACAAAAGTTCTTCTGTTTGTTTTTGCAATGCGGGTAGTTTAATCTCTGCTATATCGCGCAATTTTTCTTTGTTGCCCGTTAAGTATGCGTCTGTAATTTCCAGTCCCATGGTGCATTTATGCTCAAGCACTCGGCAAATATTTGCGGTGTGGCGGAATATATAAGCCCATTCGCCATTACGGGCGGCGGCTTCCGTTAGTTCCACCGCACATTGCCTAAAATGAGCAGGGAACGTGCTTGGGTCTACATGCGCGTCAAACAAGCCAAACATAACATCTTGGTACAGCAGCGTTTTTGTTGTGTTAACAAAATTGCCTCTGGTTTTTGTTGTGTTGTTTGGGTTATCCAGCAAGAAGAAATCTTGCCAGTTGCCACCCGTGCAGGCTTTAAATCGTGCGGCCAAATTACTTGTATCGTTGCCGTAGCCCATTTCTGCATACAGCTGCAATATTGGCAGGGTTGTAAACATAGAACATTCTGCGCCATCATCTGCCCAGCCGGTTGCAAACACTTCTTTTACGCTTGTCTCTTTGCATGCCAAAAGCGCGGGGATTGTTGTATCCATGCTAAACTGTAATTCCGGCACCAGCCCACTCCACCGCCACGCACCGCCGGCAAATATGGTTTCTGTGGGCAGGAGGTTGTGCAGCTCCACCATTTTTGTGTAATGCGCCTTATCTTTATGGTAATAATCCCAATACACCAAGTCTACGCCTTTGGGCAACATTTCTTTTAGTTCTTCGGGAAGAGAGTCCACTGTGTAATACGCATCGTTAAACGCCAAGCGGAAGAACATATCGCTCCACATCATAGGCTCCAGTCCGTATTTTTTGCAGATGTCTATTACTTTTGCCAAGTGGTCGCACATTATTTTGCTGCGGTTTTGGTAGCCATGTTTATCTAAATATTTGCCCAGCCCAAGCATATGAGCCTCGTCCATACCAATGTGAACACGGCGGGTGGTGTAGCAGCTCGACAGCTGCCGCATCATGTCATCGATTAGTCGATATGTTTTTTCTTCTCCTGCTAACAGAATATCATTGCAGTCGATTATGTCTCTAAACTCTGGCCAGCGAAGGGCGGCGTTTAGATGTGCTAAGGTTTGTACACAAGGTATAAGCTCTATGCCAAGAGCCAGGGCATAGCTGTCCAGCTCGCGTATTTCGGCTGCGGTATAGCGGCCGCGCTGGTAGCCAAAGTATTTCCACTCCGGTATCTCGTAGGTGTCTTCGATATATAATTGCAATGTGCTTAGCCCCATAAGTGCCATGTGGCGCAGTAATTTTTTCAACGCCGGGACAGACGCCACGGCATTGCGGGAGCAGTCTAACATGTAGCCGTTGTCGTTAAAAACAGCATCTTCATTTATATCGCAGGCACCCTGCAATACGTAACTTAACCCGCGGAAAAATTCTATCACGCGGCTGTAGCCAATTGTAATTTTCCCTTCGTCTTTTTGTACAGTCAATCCCCTATCCCGCTTTACGGCAACGATAGGCAACCCATCATCTGCCAATGACAATAGCCCGCCTTCTGCCAAGGCTTTTAGTCCGGGTAACAACGCGCTGTTTAACTCTTTGATAGAAATAGCAACCATGTATAATCATCCTTCCTAAAATTAATATACTATTTAACAACAAAAAAAGCGAATTTTTTTTTACATGCCAATATCGCTTTTGACCAAAACAGAAAAACGCCTAGCGGAGTTATTCCAGCCAGGCGTTTTTTCTTAATCTGTATTACATAAACCCTCTAAATGGGCGGTGGTTTAAACCCACCAAATGTGTTGCTATTCTTGACCATACAGACGTTGTTGCGCTTGCCGGTAGTGGCCTATATTGCCCCAAAATATCCTCCGGGCGTGATGTCGGGCGCTCAAGCACTGACCAGTCTCTTGGTGCTAGCAGCTCTGTCCATGTTTTGTGGATGCCATCCGGCTGCATTACAAACTCGTTAGAGTTTAGTGCCTCTTGGATATACAGATAGTACCACGCATTTACATTTGCGTTATCCGGCGCAGTTACCATGCCAGGCAACAGGTCGCCTGTGGTTCTTGGTAAACGCCCTAAAATGCGGTTAACAAGTGCCGCGGCTTCTGCACGGGTTATTGGCCTGTCGGGTTCAAAATTGCCGTTTGGCATACCTGTTACCCAGCCTAAACGCGCGGCCGCATTTATTTCTTCCGCTGCCCAGTGGCCGCGAATGTCTGGGAACATAGTTTGCCCTTGCATTGGCAAGCCTTCAAAGAAGCGTGTCATTGCTACAGCAAATTCGGCTCTTGTTATTGCCCTGTACGGTTGGAAAGTGCCGTCCGGCATTCCGGTAAACACATTTGCGTTTGTCATTGTGGATATTGCGTTGTTAAACCAGCTGGTACTTTGCACATCCGAAAACGGATTGGTTTGCATCCACATTTGTGTGCGATAATCGTCGGTTATAAGGCGGAAGAAAATTGTTGCTACTTCTGCCCTGGTAATATTTGCGTTAGGTCTGGCATTGCCGTGCTGGTCACCCATCATATACGCGTGGTGTGTTGGGCTAAATGGTATGGTTGCTGCTTGTTGCTCTGCGCCCGGGATGTCTGCTTCTGGTGTGTCATCTTCCGGAGTATTAACCGTCGGCTGTTCTGGGCTAGTACCTTGTTGTTCGACATCGTTGAATGTTATAAAGAAGTCGTTTACCAGTACATTATTTGGCGCATCGCCACTAACTACAAAGGTTAGTACAATTTCGTTGCCAACACCAAAACCAACCGGGATATTACCGTTAAAGAAAATACCAATATGCGTATAGTGCAAGTTGCCCGGCTGCGGCAAGTTAAATGTGAAGGCATTGGCCGCACTAATATTTGATGCATGTGTTACCCACTCGTTGCTGCCTGCAACTCTGCTCCTTACATCGTAGGTTATACCTGCGCCATTTGTAAACGCAGGAATGCTACCGGAGTGGAAGTTTAACCCTTGGCTTGGGCGGTCGATTATTGCAAAGTTTGTAACTTCGTTTTCTGTTGGGTTGTGGAAGCCGCGCAATGTCCAGCTTATTGTTTCGCCAATGTTAACCACTGTGCTGTTCGGTTCTTTAACCAAACCGTGAGTAAAAAGATCTACAGTGTTTGTATTATTGTTGTTAACTTGCGCTGTGTTGCGGAACGTTCTTTCATGAACACCGCTTGGCAATGGGTCAACCGTTACTTGGAATGATGCTTCTACCGTTTGCCCTATGGCAATGGAAGCAATATCCCATATTATCGTGTTGCCAGAAATATTTTGCGTAACAGAAGGTGCCGTAACACCATCTACCAGCACAACTGCGCTGTTTGGCACCAGTGTCATGCCGATTGGCACAACGTCCTGTATTCTTACACGGCCAGATGCCGCTGTACCACTATTGCGCACAGAAATAGTGTAGGTTACGGTTTGGCCAACTATAACGTGGCTGCCATGTGCAGGGTCGGCAGTTTTGTTTATCACCAAGTTATAAT
>Ga0123355_10002245_pt1 | contig 27272 bp, 26 predicted proteins | sample TergutEmb28metaG_3_FD_89872 | JGI IMG/M metagenome (GOLD analysis project Ga0123355, IMG submission 89872) | Embiratermes neotenicus P1 segment gut microbial communities from Petit-Saut dam, French Guiana - Emb289 P1 | ecosystem: Host-associated > Arthropoda: Insects > Digestive system > Gut ... | reverse complement strand
TTACACCGATCCCCACCAACATTTGCACTCTACTAACATCTGTAGTAGTACGGGTAATCAAGCTGCTAGGCGAAAATTTATTTACCTCTCCTGCAGAAAACCGCTCTACATGGCTAAACATTGTCTCTCTAAGCTTTGCTCCAAATCCCGCCGCCATTTTAGTAGACAAAAATACAGCTAAAATCGCCGCTAACAAACTACCTGCAGCTAATCCCAGCATAATTAAACCGATAAGCAAAATATCCCCAAGCACAAGCACCTCTTGAGGATTAGTAATAGCAAGCGTCATATCTCGTATAAACCCGGGTATTTCAATCTCAAGCCAAACCTGCCCTACAACAAGAGCAACTATAGCAATTATCATTAAAACATTTTTTTTACTTAAATATCGCAGTATCTTTAGCATTTCTAGCTTAAACAAAAACTTATCTCAAAGAGTCCACCTAAATAATATCACTAAATGCTAAGTATGTCAAACAATACAATAAATTGGAAAGCTCTTTAGGCATATAATAAAAAAGACGTTGTATGCTACTATACTGCGTTTTTAGTCAAACATTTAAAAAACTAAATAGGTATGTTAATTTCTATTATTACAATGATTGTTTGAAAGAATCATGTGTGTATGCTCCAAAAAGTCTACTTTACAAAGTTGTCGTTTTCTCAATATAAGCAAACGACAACTTTTTAAGCCCGCGCAAGGCTTGCAGAGTATTTTTGTTAATATAGGCTCTACCCACCACTCTACACAACCTCCCCTGTATTGCTAATTGTAAATTTTTGATTTGTCAAAATAATATTGATTATATCAGAGAAAAAAGAGATTGCGTTTTCTTTTGTTGTTGATGTGTTGTTTGGATGCGCTGATTGATTACGCAAATCAAAGCAGGCAACAAGCCGCTTTCTTTCATTGGAATCAATCAACCCTAATCCTTCTACAATCCACAGCACATCATTATCAAAAACTTCTCTTAATTCACTTAGTGAATTTATGCTGTAGGTTTTATTAAATCTTTTGTATGCACCACTTGTTGCATTTTTCATAGTTGCTGATGTTGTATTAAATTGAGTAAAGCCTAATTGCTCAATTTTTAGATGCACCCTATTGATTGCCGCACACCACCCCATAACAACAGCTGCCTTAAAATATCCTTGTTTAAGGCAATTAGCAGCTTCGCCAAGATACAACAATTCACTTGGCACAGTAACGCTTGTTAGCAAACTATCAAGCTCTGATACATATATTTGCTTAGGAATGCTTTTGCTTCTAATCTCATTCATGCCTACAATTATAGAGTTTACCTTCGCATTCAGCAAATTATCAGCGGCTATAATCGCATTGTCTGTAAATGGCAAGAATACAGCAAAAGGATTTTTTGCACGAGCGTTTTTGAAAGAATTTGACGCTCTTACAGCATTGTTAATTTTTGAATCGAAATCATTAAGCGCACTTTCCAAATTCGTAAGGTTATTATCTTGCTCAAAGCACAGTCTGCATTCAGCTAATGCCTCTGCCTCTAACAAACTTACGCTATTTATTTTTATGTTAAAGTTTGAATATTGACCGTTTACAATATCAATTCCTCTTTTTCTTATTGCTTCATAGTTAAATATCATGCCCTTCCCTCCACGATTGCGATTTCTTCGGCTGATAAACTAAAACTTTCATACATTAAAACATCAATCTCATTTTCTAATTCAGAGGTGTCCGTAAAAGAATTTTCTGATTTAGATGCCATGATTTGCTTTACTTTTTCAACTATCTTTTCACTAAGTCCACTTTTTTTAACAAATGGCAAGCTCTTTATCATATCCTTTGTAAAATTTATTCCGCCATTATAACTTGATGAAGAATATTTTTGCTTTATAAAGTAAATAGAGATTTTGCTATTTATTAAAGCTGGTGCGAAAGGCGGGATTTGAACCCGCACGGTTTCCCACACGCCCCTCAAGCGTGCGTGTCTGCCATTCCACCACTTTCGCATGGATTGACTGTTAGTATATTATAATGTGATATTTTAGTCAAGAAAAATATCATCTTACTTATAATTTATAAGTGATAACTTATGAATTTTTGATGTTTTTTATACTTTCTATTTATATGTTATTTTTTAGAATAATATATAAATCAGGCTTAATTTATAAATTGTCTATTGTCACTTTGTAAGTAACTTTTTAATAGCATATCTTACAAATATCCAAAAATTGTTCCAAGATGACGGCTATTTTGAGTTTATTCGTCAAAAATACCTATTATTAAAAACGGAAATCGTGGCGAATTTTGTGTTACACTGTATACATATCCAATTTACCCGCACAAAATAAGACATTTTGTAAAAATTAAGGATATGCCATACAAGGAGAAACACCCCATGAAAACAAAAATACTAATTGTTGAAGATAACCAAGATTTTTCTAGCGAATTAAAAGCATTTTTAGATGCTACCGATAGCTTTGAAGTAATCGGTGTTGCCGAAAACGGCATAGAAGCATTAGAGCAATTCGATAAACTAAAGCCGGATTGTATGCTGCTAGACCTTGTTATGCCGCAAATGGACGGCTTTTCGGTACTGGAACGCATTGCTAAAGGCAATTGTAAAATAATCGTAGTATCAGCACTCAGTCAAGACCCATTTATACATAAAGCAATGAATCTAGGTGCCGACTACTTTATGAATAAGCCGGTTAGCTTTGAAAATTTGGCAAAAAGAATACAAGAAATAATAAAACCCGAAACTCAAAAATCAAAGACAATAGATACAAACGCAGGTAATCAAAAATCACCTCAAAGACTTATAAGGATAACAGGTTTGGACGAAAAAATTACAAATATCTTTATTACCGTAGGTATTCCTGCTCATATTAAAGGATATCATTTTTTGCGCGAAGCCATAAAAATGGCAGTAGATGCTCCCGAGATTATAAACGCTATAACTAAAAAGCTATATCCCGAAGTTGCTTCTAGGTTTTCTACAAGTGCTTCTAAAGTAGAGCGGGCAATACGCCACGCTATAGAAGTAGCATGGAATAGAGGCAAAATAGAAAATATCAACAATATTTTCGGCGTTAGAGTATATACTCAAAACGAAAAACCCACCAATGGCGAATTTATAGCGTTAGTGGCGGATAAAATGTTACTTGAAAGTGTTTAAAAATAATACTGAATTTTTAAACATAGATTTAATTAAGGGGTGAAAAAAGGATGGAATCATCTTTTCTAACGATATGCTCTATAACACTACTCATATTTGTCAACTTATCTTTGAAAAAGGTTGGGTATACTTCATATTCGTCCAGTTTATCTATAGGCAGCCAGCATACAGTTTCTTTTACTCCGCTTAAACTGCGGCTTTCCCAATTAAATTCCTTAACTCCTTTATGCTTCATAAGAAAATAAAAAGCAATTTCATGGCAAATTTTATTTTCATCATTCCATGTTCCTTTAAAAAAGTTCTCATGAATAAATGCAAGTCTGTCAACTTCATAATTCACTCCCGTCTCTTCTAACACCTCACGGCAAACGGCACCCTCCGCCGTCTCATTTAGATGAACACCTCCGCCTACGGAATAATAGTAAGGAACGCCCTCATTTTTAGCCATCAATACACAGCCGCCCTCAATTATAATCGCACAGGCTCTGTAACGAAACCAAAAATTCTCACGGGTAAAGCCGCAATCTTTATTCATAACTTTAATCCTCCTATGTTCCCACCAATATTAACCATACAAACCGCAACGGCAACCCCGCCGTCGTGAGATATTGAAGTATGTAATGTGGGTAAAGTTTTAAATATTTTTTCTATTACTTCTTTTGCATTGTTATGTAAAACCACATACGGTATGCCGCTTACTTCATGACAAATTTCTATATCGGTCGGTCTAAAAACCATCCCCGTTTTTAATGCCTTTACTACCGCTTCTTTAGCGGCAAAAATTCCGGCAAGAGTTTCTGCTTTCTCGCCTTTTTGTTTGTAATATTTTTGTTCTTCCAGTGTAAAAACGCCTTTCATAAATGAGGGCGTTTTTATTTTTTCTGCCATGCGCTCTATTGCTACAATATCAATTCCTATCATTATTTAACCGCCTCTGTAATTGATTGACTTACCGCTTCTACCGCCATAACACCTAATGCTGTAAAGTCAAAAATCATATTGCCGCTTGATAACGCAAAAATTGTATCGCCGTCGTAATCGGTATGAACCGGCTTTATACTTTGGGCAAATCCGTTATGTGCAATACTTGCCAGCTTATTACAATGCAACTTATCCAGTTTAGCGTTTGTTATAACACAGCTTAAAGTTGTGTTACTGCCTTGTGTTGCTCCGCCTTTTACTGCCATCATTGCCTGTAAAGCTCCCGACAAAATAAGATTTTTAATATCTAAAAAACTGCCCGTTTTATCTCTAACTCCCGCAATAATTTTACCTGTTTTATGACAATACACATCACCTACGGCGTTCACAACTGTTATAGCGGTTACAAACATCTCGCCCAGTCCAACGGTGCTTGCACCAATGCCGCCCTTAGAGATAAACTCCGTCCCCAACATTTTACCCACGGTTGCACCGCAGCCAACGCCAACGCTACCCCATTCCGTAGGATTTTCGATTGCATTTTTACAAGCCTGTAACCCAAGCTTAGCATCTACTTTACCGATATCAGTTTGAGAAGCTATGTCAAAAACAACAGCGGAAGATACTAAAGGAATTTTTACCGCTCCGACAGAAACACCACGATTTTCGCTAGCGAGATGTTGCATAACGCCGTCCGCTACCGCTAAACCAAAAGCTGAACCGCCCGCCAGCACTACAGCATCTATTTGAGATATTGCCTTTTCGCTTTGTAGTAAATCGGTTTCTCTTGTGCCGGGCGCACAGCCCCGTACACATACACCGCCTACGGTACCCTCGGCACAAAGGATTGCCGTAACACCTGTCCGCCCCTCATAATCCGCATGTCCTATGCGAAAGTTTTTTGGTAGTTTAATACTGTTTTTCATAATTAAATTTTCCTTTTTTACGAAGTACAAGCGAAAAATATCGCTCCTGCAACTACATATTTCTATTCGTTTATATTGTTTATTCTACTCAATGCCTCTTTAATCACATCGCTAATAAAACCCTTTTGCATTAAATGGCTAAAGGTTTTTTGTTTTTGCGTATAATCAAAATCTTTACTTCCAATGTGCTTAATAGCTAATTTATAGCAAACTTCTACTTGGCACGGAACCTCCTCTAACGCATTATTAAAAACTTCTTTATCTAACACTAAACTCTTTAACATATATTCAATCTTCTTTCGTCCCCACCTATTTAAATAACTGTTTATATATTGTCTGCAAAATTCGCCGTCATTTATATAGTTGTACCTCTTTAACCTATCCACCGTTGCCTCGATAACTTCTTCTTTATAAGTTTTTCCATCTAAATAATCTCTTATTTCTTTTTCGGATTTTAGCCTGCTTTCTATTTGCCGCATGGATTTTTCGAACGCCGATTCAACTTCCGATTCGAATACAGCTTCTAACAACTTTTCTTTACTAACTTGTTTACCTATAGATAAAAAATGTTTTTGCATAGTAAAAGTATCTAGTCCGCAAAAAAACTCACCGTCTAAAAAAACGCTGACCCTATCCTTATTTTTCTTTTGAATTTCTATATCGGTAATTGTAGGCACAGCAATAATTTAGCATAGGTATAAAAAAAAGTCAATTTGGAATACTCTTTTATACAAAACTTTATAAAGGAGTACCAAATAAAAAATGGCACAAAACATAACCACTAAAGATTTAACCGAAATATCGGAACTCTTAGAAGGCGAAAACTTAGCGTATAAAAAATGCGTAAGTTACGCCGCCATGACGGTAGACCCCGTTTTAAGAGAAAAATTCGGCACATTTGCCTGTCACCACCGCCAACGCTACCAAAAACTATTAACCTATTTAATTTCTGTACAAGGATAAAATCCAAAAAATAAAGGAGAAAAATAAAAAACACATATGTCAACACCAAGAAATCCTAACGATACAAAAGTATCTGTTAATCCTAAAACAAAAAAAGTTGTTAAGGATACACCAATAGTAACTAAAAGCCAATCCGGCATGGGCAAGACTTGCTCGTTTAATAATCCTAATAGCTGCGGAGAAAACTGGCAAAAAGGCTCATCGTTTAAAGAGCCTGTCGGCTACGATAAACAAAACCTGAATGCGTCCGGCAATGATAACAAAACATGGGTAAAAAATAATAATAACTTTGCTCAAGGCTTTAACGCTCCCTCGGGTCGAGGCGTTAAAGACCCGTTTAGAGCAGAGTTTGCCAGCGAACAAATTATCTTAGACGACCCGTCTATGATTCAAGATGTCTTAACCACACAAAAGACGCTTATAAAGGGCTACGGAATTGCAATTTGCGAAGGCTCTACCCAGAAATTTAGACATATTCTAAATAAACATTTAGAGGAACTTGCCGAAGACCAATTCGACAGCTTCCAGTATATGCAGAGTAAAAATCTCTACCCTACCGAGCCGGCTCCCGAACAAAAATTAACACAAGCTAAAGAACGCTTTAAGACGAAAGAAGAAACCATGAACGCTACAAGACCAAGGAGGTAACAAAAAACAACTAGAAAAACTTCTCCCTAAAAAACAAAAAACCGTCCTAGTAATATTAACTAGGACGGTTTTTTAATATTCGGTATGCCTTAAAAAATAAATAGATAATTTCTCTGTTTGTGCTTATACAAAAATAATTTCGTTATAATATGCATATAGAAACAAAAACTTCGCCTACAATACAATGTAAAAACCGTATACATTACGCCAATTATTATACAAACCGCAACAGTTACAACTATCAAAGGCTGGCATTTTGATACTGTTATAAAAACTTTAAACAGCAAAAAGAATCTTCTAATACATGCTATAATTTTGAAAACATTAAGCAACTTGAAGTCAGTCGCAAAGATAAATTATTAGCAGAACTAGAAGAAACATTAAATTCTATCAGTTGCATTACCAAAATTCTAACAAGGGATATCTTATAAAAGAATAAAAGTGCTTGAAATCAAAACAATGTTTTTAAAAAGAGAAGTATTCTATCTCACTTCCGCTAATTACGACGAAAACAGCTGTTATCATTACTCAAATAAAGAAAAACACAAATGCTCGGAATAGATAGCATTCTGGCTAAGAGGCAAAAACCTCTCATTTATAAGACAACTCGATATCTAGGTTCGATAGTCTTATTTCTATTAGGCATATTAAACCAAAAATTTCTATTAAGGCTAACTAATATACCATTTTCGAACCAGCCTTCGAATATGATGGTAGCATCCCACGGGTAAATACGACAATCAAAATCAACCCAGATTGATAAACCTACTCCAAATTCTCCCGTGTTTGTTCCTGTTCTTAAAATAATCCCGCCTATAGCAGTTAAAGTGAAAAGTTCTGTTTCTTGACTAAACGGCGGATAAAGTATTGTAATTTGCCCTGTTGTAATTGTAATAGTATTTGTGATTAAATTAAAACCAAAAGATTCCGGCTGAATACGAACAGCATCGGCAGGCTGCCTCCACGATGGATTAATCGTATCAAGTGCTACTTGTGCTCTTCCATTTTGTTCAAAATCCCATCTACCATGTCTTCGGCTATACACCCTAGACATCATATTGAATTTTAATCCCTCTCGGCTTGTTGAAAATTCCTCGTCTAAAAATCCCTTAGTAACCGTGACAACATCTTCTGTTGCAATTCTATTAACATATAATAAAATAGGCACTCCGGTAACTTCAGTTGCTACATCGTTAATAATAATACTTCCAAATGGTGTTATTCTTACCTGCGTAAAACCTGCGTATCCCGCAAACGGAGAAGTTCTAGTCGCCATTGATAAAGGTACTATGTCCGAGGTCGCCCATTCGAGCCAGTTTCCATTAGGCATCAAAAATTCCACTCTAGAACTTATACTTAGCAGCAGATCACGACCACATTCACCCATACTAATATCAAGACTTTCGGACAATTCAGGACAGTTAGCAATAAAATTAAATCGAGCCTCAACCACAATATCTCTTGAGGGGATTGGAGATATTAGGGGGTTATTAGGAAAACCACCGGCAAAAAAGTACGGTCTATTAGGACTTCCAGGGCAAGAGCGAACACCGTCTATAAACCAACCATAAAAAACTGCCCCCTCACCAATATAACTTGCCGGAATCAACCCTAAAGCTAGCATACCACCTGTTCCAAAACTACCAATAGAAGTAAATCCGTAGCTAACAATATGTCTATCTATAAAATGTTCCCAACGCCCAAATACAGCGTTTATTAGAGTAATGGTATGGTTTCCTTCCTGCGGTCTAAATCTAGCTTCCAAAGTAAGATTTCTATTTGGCATAATAAATATATTTGTTTGAGTAACTAAAACATCTTTTTCAAACCAACCTAAAAAAACCATTCCATGTTTGCTAAATGTTTCAATTCTTATTTGCTCGCTCTCTCTAAAATATCCACTTTGATTTCTATCATTAGATATAAAACCATTAACCAGTATTAAATAAAATTCTTGCTGTGCTTCATAGGTCGGTACTTCATAAGTTGGAGGAGGAGATGTATTATTTAACCCACCACCATCGAGACATTCTTTTTCATACCATTCCTCACAATCATAAGAACAGGAAGGGTTATGAAACGAATCACAATATTCCTCGCATTCTATAGAAGGAACTTGAGGCGGTATAATAAAAATTCCATAACATCCCAAAAGAGTAACGCCGGCTATAATAAAAACAAATATCACTGCGAATATAGTTACTAGTATTTTAAGTTTAGTCATTGATTTTATTCTCCTTATTTTAAGCTAATACAATTATTTTTAAATTAGTGTTAGCGGTTCAGTTTTTTGGTTACGATTTAGAGTGAGGTATTGTATCCCTATTCCGTTATTTACACATTTCGACTACATTGCCGTTTTGACCCACAATTAGTGTTATATATACATAAGCACTTCTATAAAAAGAAGATACTCCATTGGTAGCACAAGTTATATTTGTACTAGAATTTGCAACAACAATTCTCACTATATTTTCGCCTCTTGCTAAATCTAGATTATTTACCCAAAAACCAAAATGAGCAGACCTTGTTCTTGTAGTAAAAACCATATCACTGGTGGGTCTTTGTACATATATATAATTTCCCTTGTTTTTATGGTTTGTTAGGGATTTTCGGGATTTTGGTGTGTTTTTACTAATCCACTAGAGTTTTCGGTTTTTGGGCAATTTTGCGGAAGTGCCAACGGTGTAGCTCGGCGGTTGCTTTTTTGGGTAGGGTACTACAACCCATGTCCGCTATTTTGTGGCTAATTTAGGATGAAACAAAATGCAAGGCTTATATGTTTATATTTACGCTGAAATTTGTTGTAGTTATGGTGTTTGGCAATTCCAATATTATACCATGTATAATCGGGTCAAAGGTTGCACTGTGTTGTCTTCTTATAAAAATTGAACCGCTAGGGCAAACTCTTGTGATTCTAAATGTGTCGCCTATACTACTTAAAAATCCAACAAGAACTATAAAATTATGCTCAAAAAATCCAACTGTAAAGCTATTTCTTAAAAAATCTGTATACTTTCTAAACGCTTGTGTTGTCTGATACGATGTGTCTAGTCTAAAAGTATTTATATATGATTCTAATTCAGCAACGCTTCTAATTGTTACAGGATCACCTGTTCTTAAAAAATGAAAACTATGATAGTGAGAAACGAATTGCACAGGAGGAGGTCTGTTTTCTCTATAATGATAAATGGTTATATAACGATTGCTCCATTCTGCCGCCTCTACATAAGGCACATGGTTCGTAACAAAATATCTAAGATGGTTGAGGTTTGCTGTGCTAGGTTCGGCTAGAGTTAACCTTATATTTGCTCTCACTTGTGTGCGAGGGTGAACAAATCTCAAAATAGACAACAGCATAGGATGATTAAAGTCTGCTATACTAAATAGCTCATTATCAAACCTATCGTAATATGCCGGTGCTATTCTAACTCCGACCTCACGCCCTACTGAAGCACCTAATCCACCTCCAAACCAAGGTCTACCATAAACAAAAGAAAGACCATCTAAATGGTCTAAAAGTACATCTGTAGCACCCAGAGAAGCGTGCAGAATAATCCGTCTTCCAAATGTGCTACCCATATCTCTATCCCAAATATCAAAATGAATTTCACTAACTAAAGGGCCAAAATCTGCCGCTTCAAAATCTCTTGCTGCCACTCTAGCCATGTGTTCATCTTTTATAGACACTGTTAATTGCCTTGGCGGAAAATAAACATCTCTTCTAACTATTTGATATCTAGTTATATTTTTAGTGTATGCACTATCTATTGTAGCTAAAATATGCACATGAGTTATTGCCGCACCGCCACCATATTCGCCACTATGAGTAAAATCTAATCTATTTACATTAAAAACAAGCGTATCGTTAATAATTTCTACATCTCTTAGCCAAGCAGTAACTGCCGTATGTGGGTGAACAAAGTGAATATAAAATGATATTTCTTCTTCACCAAATATAACCTCATGTTCATAATGCTCTAGCCACCAAGCCGTCCATTCCCAGCGAGTGCCGTCAGGTCTATAACCATATCTAGGCTGAGCATTAGGACCGCCTCCATATGTGTATAAATCATTTTCAAAATAAAAATGTAGCGGTGGAGCAAAATCATCGAGATTAGACCCAAAATTGGAGTTTATTCTTTGGGTAAACGGCACAAAATGCCTTTCGGGATTTGGTGGCACAAATCCAAGTTTATGCTCTAAATCCTCTACCCTTTGTGCAAGTGCATCAATTTGTGCTTGCAATCCTGCTATAATGTCAGCATTGAGATTTGTTTGGTTTTCCAGCAACTGAATAAGCTGTAGCACCAACTGCTTTAGCTCGTCAATTTCGCCTTGACTTTCGCCATTATAACTAGTGTAGAGCGCGTCAACTCTATTTTGCAAGTCGTTGACTTGATGCTGATAATGACCGCCAACTACGGGCTGACAATCGCATAAGCAAAAGCAGTCGCCGCACAATCCATAATGTTCACACTCAGTCGGTTGTGCCGGGGGAACTAATATGTCGCAACCAGTAAATGCACCTACCACTGTTGCCATCATTGCAATTGCTAATATTATCACTAAAAGTTTTTTCTTCATAATTAGGGAATACCTCCTACTACTAATACAACTCAGAGTGCCATTTTGTTGCATTTTTTTTGGGAAAAGTTTGATTTTTTTGTATTGATTATTCCTAAACTTTCAATACCCATTTTTCACTTGTCGTAGTATGCTATCACAACTCACTAAAAACGGGCATCGAATTGGTGTTTTATATACGCCCGCTAAAAATATTCTAGCGGACATATATATTGGTGGTGGAAGCGCCGGGTTCTGCCCCCCGGGTCCATTATGGTCTATCTGTAAGGCTCTATATGCTTAGTTCCTTTTTAATTTTATAAGTTAGCGACAAAGAAACAAATCTAACCTACGAGAGCTTTTTTGTCCTTATGCGGGTATAAGCCCATAAACCCGCATAATGGGCTTCACATTATTTGACAACGATTTAGTTTAAGTGAACCAAACTAGTCGCCGACGGCTTTATATTAAGCCGCAAAAGCGTAAGCAGGAGCCGTAAAGCTCGGTGCTTTCACTGTATTTGCATTGTCTGCATTTATTGTTTTGCCCTTTTAAGGTGGCGAGCAACCACCGCATACACCCTTATAGAATCTCCACAATGTCGAAACTATTACGCCCCCATGAATTGAGAACAAGATTATTATATGTTATATAAGCCGATTTGTCAAGAGAAATTATTTTATTTAGGAGTGTTATTAGAAGTACTAAATTTATGTGCCTATTAAAATCAATATTCTATAATGCTTTTTAAAACATTTATTTTAATACTTTTCTTCTACTGTAGGGGCGGCGGGTATTAACCACCCAAGCCACAGAAAAAGGCGTAATGTTTTAATAAAGTACGGGCGATTGATACCTGCCCCTACTATTTATTATTAAACTACCAGCTTTATCGAATTACTTTCACTACGGTTTAATGTATTATTTTCTCTTATACCCGCCAATTAGCAATAATAAAATTCATAATTGCTATAACGACCATGCAAGTACATACCAATAATAACTGCCAAAAGGCTATTAAAAAATCATGATGATTAACTGCAATGATATTACCAAAACCGCTAAATGCTAAAAAGAAAAACAATATTAGTCCGCCATTATAATATTTTTTATCAGCGATAGATTTTTTAATTGTAATTACCGCTAAAAACGCAATAATAGTAATAAGACTGTGTGCTGTATAGGCTATCGCCAGCCAAAAATGCAGCCCGTGTACGCTATCGGCTAATGTAACCGCTTGAAGTACCGCTAGCGGTAAATTTAGTATTATTAAAGCATCTAATAAAAAGCTGGTTTTAATAGAAAAGTTTAATTTTAGCGCAAGTGTTTTTAAGTTTATACTAAAAGCGCTTCCTATTATTATGCTCCAAATTAAAAATTGGCTTTTCCGCTCTCTGCCGATTACGCTAAGCGTATCGCTAAAAATATAATCGCCGCTATAAAAAATATAGGATAGTATTAGCACCAAAAAAACTAGCCCGATAGATATGTAAAAAAAAGTTTTTTGTTGCCGATTATTTATCGGCTGTTGTTTAAGTGTTGTTAAAAAACGCATAATTTTTTAATTATGCGGGCGATCATTGATCGCCACTACAGTCATTTCACCTCGTCCTAACTATAATATCTTAGTTCCCCGTAGCAACTGCACATAGAGCAATCGTGGGCACAGGTTTGGCAAACATTACTCATGCAATCGGGACAATACATTAGGTTAGCAGGCTCTTGATTTTTTTTACATTGTTTACAATTCATGAATTTAGTTTACCGCTAGCAAGAGTTTTATATTCAACCGATAACGCATTTGATAAAAATTCCGCTTCTTCCGTATCGCTTGTAACAAAAATTGTTGTAACGGATAGAGATTTTATTACCGTAGCGGTTAGATTTAACATTGCGCTTTTTTTATCTGACAACAGACAATCGAGAGCGACCGCTTCTAGGCTTTTTTTTTTCTCCTTTCCGCTTACATCCTTAATTTTAAAATCCAATCCTAAAAATGGGTCATCAAATATTAAAATTGACGGCTCTCTTACGATTGCTCTTGCTAATTGCGCTTTATATAAAATTTCGTCCGGTAGCGGCTTTCGTCTGCTATGCTTAATTTTTAGCCAATCCCTTAGTTCTAATTTATCCGCTACTTCTTTCAATTTAAACTCTCTTTCTTTTTTGCTAAATTTTCTAATTTTTAATCCGTATGTTATTCCCTTTCCAACATTCTTTCCTTTTAGTAAATTACAACTATCTCCAATATAGCAAATATTTCTATCTCTTACTCTCAGCTCCTCTCCGGATACTCCATTTAAAAAAATCTCTCCATCGCTGGGCTTTTCTAATCCTGCTATAATCCTTAGCAATGTGCTTTTACCGCTACCTATACCACCTAGCAATAAAAAAAACTCATCTCTGTCAATTTTAAAATCAATGCTATCAACAGCATAGTTTAATCCCTCGTAATGAACTGAAATACCCTTTAGCAAAATTTGCATACCCTTATTGTATCCTATAAAAACCGTTTTGTAAAGAAATGTAAAAAAGAAAATTATTCTTGACCCATAAACCAAAATCACCCTATAATATCATGGGGTGAGTTTGTCCCTAATATTAACATATGAGTAATTTTATAGATGTATTTACAAGTCTTTGTTTGCTGCTGGCGGGCATAGCAGTATTCCTATTAGGTATAAAGTATATAAGTAACGGGCTGGATAAAGGTGCGGGCAAAGGTATAAAAAAAATGTTTGTCCGTGTCGGCGACAATCGTTTTGCTAACGCAGGTATCGGTGCGGGTGCTACGGCAATAACACAAAGTTCTACTGCCGTTACAGTAATGGTAGTAGGCTTTGCAAATGCCGGTGTTATAACTTTAGTGCAAGCCACCGCTATGATCATGGGAGCCAATGTAGGAACTACCTTTACCGCATTTTTTGCCGTTATAGATGCCCTGCCTATTTCTCCTGTTTTTATGATGAGCGGAATCATCGGCATTTCTATGCTGATGTTTTCTAAAAAACAAAAAATAAAAATAGCGGGCGAAATTATTATAGGTATTTCGTTAATCTTTGTAGGAATGCATCTAATGGGCAGAGCCTTTAGAGGCGGTATTCTTGCTTCGGCTTTCGAAAGTATTTTTGTAACACTCTCTACTAATCCTTTAGGTCCGCTTTTATTAGTTTTAATCGGCGCAATATTTACAGCTATTATTCAAAGTTCTACCGCCGCTACCGCTACAGCGGTACTTATGGCAGGCACACGAATTTACGAATCTCTTTATGTGTATGTTTACGGAGTCGGATACACATTAACCAACACTTTTGTCGGTTATGTACTCCCGATAGATGCCGCTATGTTTATAATTTTTGGGGCAAACATAGGCACAACTCTAACAGCTATAATCGCATCGATAGGCACATCCACTATAGCAAAGCGAGCCGCTTTAACCCATTTGATGTATAATCTTTTCGGTTTAGTTATATTTCTGCCCATACTATGGGTGTTCCGCACACAAACCGCCGATTTCTTATTGCGTATCTCTAATCCTTTAATTTCTACATTACCAATTGACGGAGGAGTACCCGCTCTTGCAGCTGCGTTTTTCCATCTGTTCTATAATATACTTTTATTCTTAGCCCTTATCGGATTTGTAAAACCGTTTACGATAATGATAAGTAAAATGACTCCTGCTAAAGAAGGCGAGCAATTAGAAGATTTACGCTTGCATTATATAGACGATAAAGCGCCGATTGCCGTAAAAGAATCCGGCATGTCTGCCGCCGAAGCCGCACTCGAAGCCAGAACTATTGTAATTGAAACCGTGCATAAAGAAATTCACAATATGGCAAGTTTGGCTCATGAAAACTTTTTAACAGCATTAAACACTACATTTGTACCTGACTTAGCCGAAAAAAATAAAATAATTAGTGTAGAACAACAAATCAACTTTATAAATAAAGGCATCGGCAAACACCTTATAAAGTTATCTAAAATGCAAATGTTTACAGAAAGTAACGAAAAAGAAACTAAAGCTTTTAATTCGTTACACCATATAATATCCGATATAGAACGCATAGGCGACCAAGCAATGGTTATTTTAGACGAAACAAACGAAATGGTAGAACACAAAATTGTATTTTCGGCAAGTGCTATAGAAGAGCTAAAAGAAATGAGCGCATTAGTATCACAGCTCTACCCCCTCGCTATGGAGATATTCGAAAGTAGGGATAAATCCAGACTGCCCGAAATCGCAGATTTCTCTAAACAAATAAGTGAGAAAAAGCGGGAACTTGGTTTTAAGCATATTTCCAGACTAAATAAAGGACTTTGCAGCGTAGAAAACGGAATACATTTTTATGCGATTGTAGCTAGCATAGATACAATAAAAGACCATCTGACAAATATTGCTTATTCTATTAAGAGTCCTGCAGGTACACAGCTAGAACGCCTTAAAAAGCAAAGTAAAGAAAATGTTAAGCAAAGAGCCGCCAGAAAAAATGTTTATTGGTAAAGTGCTAAATTAAGTCCTAACTTATTACCTTTTACTTTTTATTTCTTCTATAATTTTAGTTATGACAAACGAAAAAACAGACTACAGCCATATTGCTATTAAAGCCTCTAAAAAAAGCGGACTTGCAGAGTGTATAGAAAAAAGTTTTGAAGCAGTGGATAATAACAGCGTGCTGCCTTTTGAACGTAAACGACAACTAATTTATTCTCTCTTAACTTTTAGATGCGTTTTCGACCGAGAACTTATTGATAACCCCTCTCCTATCTTTGCTTTGTATAATCTAACTAAGGGCAAAAAACTACCCGAAAAGTTGGAATTATATGATTTAATTAATGTTGTTATTTCGCTAGATAATGCTACAAAAGAACTTTTAGCGCTATGGTATATCACCACTGCTTTTGTTATACTTTTAGAACCTCCTATGGATGTTGTTATTTTTGAAAACATAAAGAAACATCTTCATATCAAAGCAATTTTCAATGCTGTTTTGAATATGTCATATAGCATAGAAATCCCATGTTCAATAGAAGAACTGCAAGCACAAGACGGCATCCCCAGATTGCTGGAGAGTTGGTATGCCCCTTATATTGATTACATTTTAGACGAAAACGAACTAGAACAAACTAACGCAGAAGTGCGGTTTATAGAATGGTTAAAAAACAGCAAATTTAATAGTGTACTGGTCGGTAGCGACAGAATGCTAAATTCTTACCCGTTCGATGAAGGTATTTTAGTTTGCAACTTAGCATCCCGCTCTAGTCTGGAAGGATTGGTAAAAGTAGAAGAGCGAATAAAATTTTTAACCGATTGTATTACCATGATAGATGAAGCATTAAAATGGGCTAGAAAAAAACAATGTTTTTTATATTATTATAAAGGCTTGTTTAATTTAGGTAAAGGCGATAAGGACATGGCAAAAGCAAGTTTTGTGGCAGCGTTGGAAGTAAATAAAGAATTTAAGTTGGCAAAAGAAATGCTGGAAAAAATATAAAATGAAATAAAAAGTAAAAGGTAATAAGTGAAAAATTAGGATTTATTTTTTCTTGTACAAATTACTTTATCAAAAAGCTATTTTTTATTATCTAAAAAATCGACATTTTTTATTTATTACCTTTTACTTTTTATTTTTACCCTAGCATATATTAAACTAAAACCAATCATAAAATAAGGAAATAGAAATCATAATGAAAGTAATCTTAGTAAACGGCAGTCCCAATAAAGCAGGCTGTACAAAAAGAGCATTAGATGAAGTAGCAAAAGAATTGACTTCCGCTAATATCGAAACAGAACATTTCCATATAGGCGTTAATGTGTCCCCTTGCACTGCATGTTATAAATGCGTACAAAATAAAGACGGCAAATGCATTATAAACAAAGACAGCGTAAATGAGTTTTTACTTAAAGCCGAAACCGCAGACGGTTTTATTTTTGGCTCGCCCGTATATTTTGCAAGTGCAAGCGGCGGCATAAACTGCTTTATGGACAGAGTTTTTTTTGTAGGCCGTCACAAATTATTCCCGCTAAAGCCGGGAGCGGTTGTAACAAGCTGCCGCCGTGCCGGCTCTAGTGCTTCTCTTGATAACCTTACAAAATATTTAACAATCAGCCAGATGCCTGTGGTAAGCAGTTGCTACTGGAACATGGTACACGGAAGTGAGGCAAGCCAAGTAGAGCAAGACTTAGAAGGTCTGCAAATTATGCGGGTACTAGGACGAAACATGGCATGGCTATTAAAAAATATAGAAACAGGTAAAAAAGCAGGACTTGAATTGCCGGTTAAAGAAAAGAAAGAATATACAAACTTTATTAGATAACGTTTCGAACTGTTTTGTTTACAAAATTCTTTTTACTTTATCTGCATTTTTTCGCTAATATTCCGCAAATATCTTCATATATATATGTAATATAATACCATAAGAGGTGTGGATAATGCGGTTCGAAAAAAAACTTATTATACTTAACGGCGAAACTAAAGCTAAAGGCACGCTTAGTTTAGAGCGAAATGCCTACGGGCTATTCGCGACGCTTAATGTTTACAATTTGCCGGAATTAAAAACCGGGCAATACCGTATCGGGCTAAAAACTCCCGATACTGTTTTTATGCGGGAATTGGGTGCAAAAGGAAGAATTTTATCAAGATTCGAAATTTCTAACATGGATTTAACTCTTCTCCATGCAGTTATTTTTAATAGTGAAAACGAAGATGCTCTTTTATACGGAACAGCAAACAATAAAAAACTGTGGATTGCTAACCGAATGGACGGATTTAGAAGCACAAAGAATAATAGAGAAATCCTTATCTCAAGTGAACACAATCCAATATACTCCGACAAAGAAAACAACAAAAAAGATATTAGAGACTATTTTTTTGATATTGAATCACCTGCAAATACCGAAGTATCTGTAGAAATAGCACAGCACGACGCTAAAAAACTTATGCGTGAAGCTGTTGCAAGCGCAGTAGAAAAACCTTCTGCATATAACGATACGGCAGTAGCTTCTATAAATTATTACGCAGGACAATCACATCAATCAACTCCTCATATTGTAAGAGCTAAAGAACAAGAAGAGGTTAGGGATAATAGATTAGAAATCAACAAAATAACTCCTCCTATCCCCTACCCTAACTCTACTCTTCCTTGGGAGCATCAAAAGGCATACATACAAAGACTTAAGCACGAAACAACTCCTCTTCCTGTTAGAGAACCCTCGCACGCTATAACCGAAATTACACCCCCTAGCAATGTTAAGTTTAATAACTCTCAAAATAATAAATCCGCTAAAACTCCTTTTTTTAATCCTATCCGTACACAATCATATCAAGAAGAAGCTGCTTTTACCATACCTCCTCTTTCTACTTATAACGCTACAAATTCCGCTACTAAAAATATTCCCCCACTTATTTTTTACGAACAAATAAAAGAACAATTAGACGGTTTATTTTTAGATAACGAGCATTATACGCCGCTAGAAACATTAATGCCCGACACTAAATGGGTAAGAATAAATTTTGACCAAAATAAATTTTATGTGGTTGGTATTATAGGTAAATTTCCGGAATATATCTGCTACGGTGTACCAAGTGAATTCAGCGAAGTTCCGCCCGAAGAATTAGGTCCGGATGCCAGATGGATGCCAGAAAATCCCGACAATCCCAAAGGCAACGGCTTTTGGCTAATGTTTCAAGACGCCACAACCGGCGATGTAATAGCATAAATATTTATACAAAGATTAATTTGTATTTTAACAAGCAAATTTCCCTTGTCAAAGCGAGGGATTTTTGCTATACTTTACTTATGGCACTAAAGATTTGTTCGTTAGCGAGTTCTAGTAAAGGAAATTGTATATTTGTCGGTAGCGATAAAACTAGATTACTTATAGATGCGGGTATTAGTTTTGAAAAGGTAAAGCGGTCGCTAAAGGTGCTTGGCGAGTATAATGATACAGTGGATAAACCGCTTAATGTGTTAATTACTCATACTCATACAGATCATATTAGCAGCTTGAGGAGTTTGAGCAAGTTTACCAATGCGAATGTATATTCGCACGGGGTTAGCAGACTGAATAAAAAGGTAGATATAGCGTACAATGAGTTTAGTTTAGACTTTTTTACAATTGGAGATATTTTAGTTAAACCTTTTAGCGTTAACCATGATACTCCTTGCGTTGGATTTACTTTAGAGAGTGGTGATAGCAGAATTAGCGTACTAACGGATTTAGGCGAAGCAACGGAGAATATAATAGAAGCAATTAGTGACAGCGATATAGTTTTTTTAGAATCAAACCACGATATAAATATGCTACGACGAAGCGATTATCCACTGCACCTAAAAAGGCGGGTTTTATCTAGTGAAGGGCATTTATCTAATGATGCGTCCGCTATTGTAGCTGAAAAACTTATTAAAAAAGGAAGAGTTAAACAGTTAATATTAGGGCATTTATCCGAGCAAAACAATACACCGGAATTAGCGCAAGAAACAGTTATGAGAAGGCTTATCAATGTAGGTGCAATCTTAGGACAAGATTTTAGTTTAGAGGTTGCTCCTGCAAAGGGGTTAAGTGGATTATACTGTGTAAGAAAATAAAAAGTTAGAATTTATTAGTTTTTCGAAACGCCAAGGATAGTGAACCACATCACCTACGAATTAGCACACTATAATCTGTTTTGCAACAAAACAAATCTATTGACCGTTCGAACCTTTAAAAAATACGTTTTTTGAAAAATGCAGACTATTAATTTCTCCTATTATTAAAAAATCAAACCACTACTATATGCAAAAGTTTTCATTTTTAAGTACCCCTAAAAAATTTTATTGGTCTTATTTTTACTTCTTAATTTTTAAATCACTATGTTAAATCAAAAACAAAATGTGCAATTAGCGCCACAAAACAAACTACTACGCCCCGAAGAAGGCTCAGCATTTTTCTTTTTTATAATTGTGTCTATTGTTGCTTTGCAAATACTTTTAGGTGTTGTTGTTTTTATGCTTATTGCAGCAGATGCTACACCTGAGGGCGTTATGGATGTAGCTCTTATAGCCACTATAGTTATGCATTTGATGCTGATTGCGCTATACTTCTTGCTTGTAGCCCGCCGCCGCCGTATTCTGCTTTGGGATATAATCCATCGCCCACACAATGGCGAAAAAAAGCTGTCTAAGGGGCGTTATACCGCTTTTATTTTTATTGCGATAGCAATAGGACTTTTTGGCCTGCCTGCTTTTTTTATACCAACTATGTGGTACGGCAGGCTTACGGAGTTTATAATAACCTTTGGTCAAGGCATAAACGGCAGCGAATCGCCGCTTCCTAGATTGTTCGAGATTGTTGTCTTTTTTATTCTAGCTGTAGGTCTAGCGCCTATTAGCGAAGAATTTATTTTTAGAGGTGCATTGTTAACAGGCTTAAGACGGCAAATGTCACCTATAAAAGCAATTTTATTATCGAGCTTTGCTTTTATGATTTTTCATATGAATCCCTACCAGGTTTTTTATCAGTTTATTTTAGGTGTTATCTGCGGCTTTGCAGTACTGCTTAGTAAAAAACTCATTGTAGGAATTGTTATTCACGCAGCATCTAATTTGGTTGCCATGATGCTTATGCTTTTTGAATATACTCATGGATATGCTTTTAGGAATAGTTTTTACAACGTTATAAATTGGCTTATGGTTGATAACATAGGCTTTGGAATTTTAATTATGCTCGGACTTATAATTGTGTTTGGCGGAGCAATTGTGGGACTGCTTTTTTTGTATCATAAGTTAAGCGCCAAAGACGAACCGCTGCCCGAAATAATAGAGCCCGTGCTTATACCTAAAAAAGTGTACGACTACAATAAAGCATGCGGAATATATAACGAACGCGGCGGAAAAACCAATTATCCATCATATCGTCCGTCTAATTACCCACCCCCTTATCCGCCGCCGCAAGGAGGGTATCTGCCGCATTACCCGCCCCACTATCCTAATTATCCATCGCAGAATAGCACAGGCGCAAATCCATTTTTCTCGCCGCCGAACACTGCGAACAATCCTTATATTCCGCAGCAGCAACCGCTAAACCCAAATTTGGTAGACCCGTTTGGTAAACCTTTAGACCCGTTTGCAGCAACTGAAGAAACTCTTACATCTAAACCACCGCTACTACAAGAAAATATTAAAATCTGTGACGGCTGCGGTAATAAAATACGAATTAAACAAGGCATAGTAACAAACTGTTCTCAATGCGGAAATCTTGTAGAGGGTAATCCGCTTACTAATAATATCGCTCCACTACTGGACTCGGACGAAAACGGCATGGTAGTAGATCCGATTTTAACTAAAATACGACATCAAAAACGTATTAGAAACGGCAGAATATTCTTTTGGATTGCCATCGGCATTTGCGGTTTATTATGGTTTGGAGCATTTTTACTCAGTTGTCTGGAAGGTTGTCCTTATCTTTTATCCGAAGTGCCTTCTTCGCCACCTCCGCCGCTACCGCCCGATACTTATCCGCCTATGATTTAATTAAGAGTTTAGAATTGTTGATTTTAGTTTATTATATTTTAGTTTTTTTAGTATTATAGCTGTTGGTTTATGCCATCCCTACTACTACGGCACTAACTCTTCATTCTCAATCAGCATAAATCCCGCCATATCTTGCATATCTATATAATTGATATGCAAAACTTACCTTTATCCTATACTCAAAGTCAAAAGCAATATCATGCAGTTGCCCTTGCCATGTTTTTATTGGCAACCGGACTGCTTTTAAGCCGCATGATTGCAACTGACTTCGCCAGAATAGTATCGCTTCGTTTTCCGCCGCAAACAGCCGTTATAATTATATCGGCTTTTTTTTCTATACTTGCACAAATCGGAATGTGTTTTTTGCTGGTGTTCTTGGTCTATAAATTCACGTTAAAAATGACAGCAAAAGAAATTTTTGCTTTTTCTAACTTTAACCGTACAAAATGGTACAATCTAATAATTGTAATCCCTATAGGAATTTTAGGAATTTTTGTTACTATAGGAATTTCTACCGTATGGGCAATATTTTTAGTTCGGCTTGGATTTAACCGCCCTAGCGGCAATATAAATACTTTGCCTGAAACATTCAATCCCTTATTATTTATTCTTCAGCTTTTTTTAGTTGCTGTTCTCCCTGCCATTTGTGAAGAATTTGCAATGAGAGGCGGACTTTTTACCGTTTTAAAAAAGCGCTACAGCAGCGGAAAATTTTATATACTAATGGCTATAGCTTTCGGGCTTTTCCATCAAAACATAACTCAATTAGGATATACCGCTTTTTTTGGCGCCGTTATGACATTTGTGGTTGTAAAAACAAAATCCGTATATCCTGCTATGATTATTCATTTTATAAATAATGGGTTAAGTGTTTATTTAGCGCATGCAAGTGCTTACGGCTGGTTAGGAGGTAATATTTTTAGTAGTTTATTTAGGATTGGCGGCGGCAATCCTCTTGCATTGTTTTTTGGATATATTGCTATTGTAGCGATGTTTATAGGATTATTAGGATTACTGAGTTATGTTAATAAAGAACAAACGGCAAACTTCTGTTCACAGAAGTTTCAAGTTCGCAATAATCACTCCTACAAAAACAAAAATCAATCTCTTCATAAAAAACCTATCCCACAAAATAATGCTTTTTTTATAGGCGCAATAGTCCTTACCGCATCCTTTACTTTCTTTAGTTTTTTATGGGGACTTTTTTACTAGTCTTGTTAAATAATCCAGCAATTCTGTCAAAAAAACACTTGCATACCCAATCTTTATCATAATATAATAAAAATATAAGTTCGGGTTGCAAAACTGTAATTAAGGAGATAATAAAATTTATGAATTCTAAAAAATTAAAAGGTACAAAAACAGAGGCAAACCTGCAAGCAGCGTTTGCAGGCGAAAGTATGGCTCGCAACAAATACGACTATTATGCTAGCCGCGCTAAAAAAGACGGTTATGAGCAAATTGCGGCATTTTTTACCGAAACTGCTCTTAACGAAAAAGAGCATGCTAAAATTTGGTTTAAGCTATTACACGACGGCATTCCCGCTACGGAAGTAAACTTACAAGACGGTATAGACGGCGAAAACTACGAGCATACCCAAATGTATGCTCAGTTCGAAAAAGAAGCCAGAGAAGAAGACTTTAACGATATAGCCGATTTGTTTAAAGGTGTTGCACATATCGAATTTACTCACGAAGAGCGGTATAAAAAGCTCCTTGCCCGTGTTAAAGATAAAACCGTATTTAGCCGCCCAACCTCTATCACTTGGGTTTGTCGCAACTGCGCCCATCCGCACCACGCCAAAACTCCTCCTAATGTTTGCCCCGTTTGCCACCATCCGCAAAGCTTTTTCGAGCAAGTGCAGGAGAATTATTAGACTTGTGTAATTGCCTTACTTGTAGAAACAGACTCCTAGGCCGCACGCACAATAAAAAGCAAACAAGCTAAGAAGCGTTCGATTGTAGGGATGATTATTAATCGCCCCTACAATTTAGCAATACAACTATACATGCTTTATTAGACTTCTTTTCTAACCTAATGTGGCCGGATAAGCGGTAGGTTAGAAAACAAGTCTAGTAAAATCGCTAGACAAAAAATATAAATGTGATACACTACAAAACATGAGTCCAACAGAACCGCATAAAGATAAAAAAGAAAAAATAAATCAACATAACGAATCGCATAAAGATAAAAAGCATAACCAGCCTCATCATTTTTTTAATAAACTTTTTTCTATAGAAGAAATAGATGAAAATATGGCAAAAAATGAAGCTGCATATAAACAAAAAAAGTGCAAAAACAAAGTAAGACGTATTATTTTCTTTAGCATATTTTGCGCTATTGTGCTTGCCGTTTACATTTTTGCTTTTATAGTGGACAGGCTTGCCCCTACTCCGGAGAAATATCCATATTTGTATCCTGCGCTTGTAAGATTTCTTAGAGAGAACATACTGCAAAATAACGGACATCCAATACTTCAATCTGTTATTTTAATATCGCTGGGTTTTATTATTATTACAATCTTAGAATTTATTATAAAGCTATTCGCCAGAGGTAAAAACAAGCGCCGTAAAACAATTGTTATACTAATTGCCCATGCTGTTAGATATATAGGCGTTATTATTATTTTGGTGTTTTTAGCAGAGATTTGGAATATCCCTTCCGCTATTACAGCAGCCGCTATAGGTGCGCTGGGTATTGCGATAGGCTTTGGTGCTCAAGGTTTAATCGGCGACCTTATTACCGGTTTATTTTTAGTTTTCGAAAATTCTTTGCAAGTCGGAGATATTTTAAATTTTAACGGCTTTAGAGGAGAAGTAGAGGATATTGGCTTTAGAACTACAAAACTACGCAGCATTAGCGGCGAAGTCAAAGTTATAAATAACAGTCAACTAAGAGTTTTTATCAATATGACCATGCACCGAAGTGTCGCTAGATGCGATGTCAACATAGAATACGGCGAAAATATTAGCCGTGTCGAAAGTATAATCCTAGAACACTTGCCAAAAATAGCCGAGAAGTTTCCGGTTATATCCGAAGGTCCTATTTATAAAGGAGTACAAGAGTTTAACGAAAAAGGTGTAATGCTATTGATAGTTGCAAAATGTCATGAAACCGAAAGGTTGCAGCTTCAACGGAACCTTAATCGAGAGTTTAAGCTATTGTTTGATCAGCATGATATTAAGCTGGCAGTGCCTAAAGTGGGATTTATGAATTACGAACATAAGGAATAGAATTGAAATAAAAAGTAAAAGGTAATAAGTAAAAAGTTTGGATTTATTTTTTCTTGTATAAATAACTAATCAAAAAGTTATCATTTATTATCTAATAAGTCCGATTTACTTTTTACTTTAATATCTACAAACTTTCTTTAAAAAAGTATTTGACACGCATTTCTCTCTATGATATAATACTCAAGTTAAAGCACCGCAAGGTGTTTTTTTTGACGACTTTTTATTTGTCGCCAATCAAGGAAACATTATCATGAGAGTACGCATAACACTTGCTTGCACAGAATGTCAGCAACGCAACTACGACAACTACAAAAATAAAAAGAACGATCCCGAAAGGATTGAACTTAAAAAATACTGTCGCTTTTGTAAAAAGCACACCCCGCATAAGGAGACAAAATAATGGCAACCGAAGCAGGAGTTAAAGATAAGAAAAAACGCAATATATTTGTGCGAATTGGTGGATGGTTTAAAGCTACCGCCTTAGAACTTAAAAAAGTTACTTGGCCAAAATTTGGCGAAGTTATGAAAAAACTCGGCATTGTTTTAGGTGTTGTAGTGTTTTTCTTTATAGTGCTGTTTATAATGGATATTATTTTAGGTATGGGACACGGAGCACTTACAGGTCGAGACTACTGGTGGAGATTTTGGAATGTATAAAAAGTATGGGAAACTTATTGTTGTCTATGCAAAATAATCTTAAATCTACTACGTAAAAAATAAAATACTTAAAATTGTAGAGGCGACAATCTGTCTCCTGCACTTTAAAAAATGAATAACGAAAATGAAATAATTGAAAATGAAGAACTTTCCTCTTTTGAAGACCATCTTAGTGATTTACAAGAAGCCCAAGCAGAATTAACCGAAAAGGAAAAGGTTACTTTAGACGAGTCGGTAGCAAACGCTTCTTTTGAAGAACATGTAGAAGCTCTTAATTCTAGCGAAAAAGCAATCGAAAAACAGGAAAGAGACAGTTCTAACGCAAAATGGTATGTTCTTCATACTTACAGCGGATACGAAAGTATGGTGCAAGAAAATTTGCATCTGGTTTTTGCTAAAAATAATATGTCGGACAGACTTTTCGAAACATTAGTTCCTATGGAAGATGTAGTAGAAGAGAAAAACGGCAAAAGAAAGGTTGTTAAAAGACGCAAGTTCCCATGCTATGTTATATGTAAAATGGTGTACGACAACACCATGTGGCATATGATAACTAACACCAGAGGGGTTACAGGCTTTGTAGGCCCGGGCGGGCGTCCGATAGCTTTAACTCAAGAAGAAGTAAAACGCATGAACTTAGAACAAGTTGTTATAGAAACAGATTTAACAGTCGGCGACAAAGTTAAAGTTCTGCAAGGACCTCTTGCTGACTTTATCGGCACCATAGAAGGCGTAGACGCGATAAATTCTAAGCTAAAAGTAGTTGTAAGTATGTTTGGGCGTGATACACCCGTAGATTTAGAAATGTATCAGGTAGAGAGAGTAATCTAATTCCTATCTATAATTTATCAATTCCAGGAGAGCGGCTAGGGTTAATTCCCTTCCCTCGTTTGTACTGCGATTGTATATAGTGATTGTAATCAATCAAAATAAACAAGGAGAATGGGTTTTATAAAAAACCCGACAAAACATCATGGCAAAAAAACTAATGGCACTTGTAAAATTGCAACTGCCCGCCGGAAAAGCAACCCCGGGACCGCCTGTAGGTAGTAGTCTTGGACCGCACGGTATTAATATACCCGGCTTTACAAAAGACTTCAACGAACGTACTAAATCTCAAGAAGGTTTAATTATACCCGTTGTAGTTAGTATCTTCGCTGACCGTAGCTTTACATTCGAACTTAAAACTCCCCCTGCGGCAGTTTTAATTAAAAAGGCAATCGGACTGGAAACAGCCAGCGCTAAACCCAACAAAGATAAAGTTGGTAAAATAACAAAAGAACAAATAAAAGAAATTGCTACAAAAAAAGCACCCGATCTAACATCCGCTTCAATCGAAGCAGCTATGAGAATGGTCGAAGGTACCGCCCGCTCTATGGGTGTTACGGTGGTAGAATAATAGGAGGATAACGCCATACTAAAAAGTTGGCGACATTAAAAAATGAAACACGGAAAAAAATATCGTGCCTCCACTACAGAATTCGACCTAACTAAATCGTACGAAGCTAACGAGGCAATTAAAATTGCAGTAGATACTGCTAAAGCAAAATTTGACGAAACTATAGAACTTCATGTTAGACTGGGTGTAGACCCCAGACAAGCCGACCAACAAGTGCGTGGCACTGTTGTTCTGCCTAACGGTACAGGTAAAAATGTTAGAGTTCTTGTTATCGCTAAAGGCGAAAAAGCTGATATC